>ERZ791884.1446-NODE-1446-length-16810-cov-5.281826_pt1 | contig 16810 bp, 10 predicted proteins | sample MGYA00509941_ERZ791884 | MGnify/ENA primary metagenome ERZ791884 (study PRJEB30046, sample SAMN00792095) | human gut metagenome | study: EMG produced TPA metagenomics assembly of the A metagenome-wide association study of gut microbiota in type 2... | reverse complement strand
AATTAATCTAGGTCTTCAATCTTTTTTAATTCATTAAGTATAGGCTCATATTCTGGATTAGATTCAAAAGTAAATAATATATTAATAAACTCTTCAGCATCCTCTTTAGCTTTTAATAACATCTTAAAATCCCTTCTAATATTAGCCATCTTAAGTACTAATTCACCACTTTGTTTAATACCAAATAAATCTCCTTCTCCTCTATTCTGAAAATCATACTCACTAATTTCAAAACCATCAGAAGTCTTTTCCAAAAGACGAAGTCTCTCTTCAGATTCTTTAGCCACTAAAACACAATAACTTTGAATATCACTTCTTCCTACTCTACCTCTTAATTGATGTAATGTAGATAAACCAAACATATTAGCATTAAATATAACTATCATTGAAGCATTAGGCACATTAACACCAACTTCAATAACTGTCGTAGATATTAATATATTAATCTTATTATTTTCAAAGTCATTCATTACTTTATTCTTTTCTTTATTATCAAGTTTACCATGAATAATACCAATCTTACTTATCTTACCAAAGGCCTTATTCATCTTCTCCTCTAAATCTTTAACAGATTCTAAGTTCTCTTCATCTCCCTCAATCATTGGAGCCACTACATATATCTGATGATTATTATCAAGTTCTCTCTTCATCATCTCTAATACTTCAGTAATATCTTTTTCTTTCTTAAAGTATGTAATAACTTCTTTTCTACCTATAGGTTTAGTTTTAATTGAAGATACATCAGTATCACCATATATAGTTAAAGCATAACTTCTAGGAATAGGAGTAGCACTCATAGATAGTACATCAGGACTAATACCCTTTCCTTTAAAAGAATTTCTCTGATTTACACCAAAACGATGTTGTTCATCAGTTACAACAAGACCTAGTTTCTTAAATTTAACCCTATCTTGAATTAAAGCTTGTGTCCCAATAATTAAATCAATTTTACCAAGCTCTAGATTATCATATATTTCTTTCTTATCTTTAGCACTAGTACTAGAAGTAAGAAATGCTATTTTAAGTTTATACTTACTAAATATCTTAAGAGCATCTTCATAGTGTTGGCCCGCTAATATCTCAGTAGGAGCCATTAAAGCAGATTGATACTTAGATAAATAATTAGCATATATCGCAATAAATGCCACTATTGTTTTACCAGAGCCAACATCTCCTTGAAGTAATCTATTCATTCTCTTCTTAGATTCTAAATCCTTAAGTATCTCTTTAATACTACTACTTTGATCTAAAGTAAGTTTATATGGTAGATTATCAATAAACTTATTAATCTTATCATAATCAAGTACTCTCTCTATCGCAGTATCATCAGATTCTATCTTTTGTTTTAAATACCTAATCTTTAACATATACATAAATAACTCTTCATATTTAATTCTTTGTCTTGCCTTCTTTAAAGTAACAATATCTTCAGGTATATGAACATTATATATAGCATCTTTCTTAGAAAGTAAATTATATTTATCCTCAAGATATGTTGGTATTAAAGAATGAACATGGTATTCCTCATTATTAAGTACATAAGATACAAACTTAGATATTTGCTTTATAGTTAAACCTTCGGTAGTATAATAAATAGGTTCTATCTTAGCTCCTGGGGGTAAAAGGCCAAATCTAACATCCGAAGCCACTATCGTATTCTTAAGTTTATGATATTTACCAATTATAGTTACCTCTTTACCACACTTTAACTCTTGATGTAAATATACTTTATTATATACTGTAATGTTAATTATCATCGTTCCAGTATTAATTCTAAATATCAGTTTCTTTAAACTCTTATTAATAAATATAACTGTTGGTTGTCCCTCTACTATACCATCTATAACTATCTTGTCACCATCATTTAAAATATTCATATCAGTTCTTTTTATTACATCATACCTATATGGATAATAATATAATAAATCTTCACCATTATTAATTTTAAGTTTATTTAATAGTTCCTTAGTTTTAGGACCAACACCATCGATATTTTCTAACTCTATCATTATATCACACCCTAGTATAATTATAACAGAATAAAAAAATTTGTCTATAAAGTTAACAAGTAGTTAATACCGCAAACCACAAAAAAGACTATTAAAAATTAGTAATTAATCTCTAATAGTCTTTATTTATTATTTAGTACTTACTTTTTCTAATACAAAGCCAACTTCATAATCATTAATATTTACTTTATCTTCAATACCATCTTTATCATAAACATTAATAGTCAAAGTCTCATCTTTAATCATATCTAAGTAATCTTTAATATTCTCTTTATACTCACTAGTAGCATCAATATACATATTAATTCTATCAGTAATATCAAAGTTCATAGTCTTTCTTAATTGTTGTACCTTAGATATAGTCTCTCTAGCAAGACCTTCATTTTCTAATTCTTTAGTAATAACAGTATTTAGTATAACAAAGTTATTACCTACAACCATTGCTTTAAAGCCCTCTTTACTAGATATTCTAATATCTACCATATCTTTAGTAATATCATAAGTAGTATTATCTATAGACATCTTAATACTTTCATTGTTTTCTAATTTATTAATATCTTCATTAGATAATTCTAATAACTTATCAGAAAACTCTTTAATATTCTTACCAAATATCTTACCTACTTCTTTAAAGTTAGGTTTAACCATAAAGTTCATATAAGTAGATAAATCATCAGTATAAATAACTTCTTTAACATTAAGTTCTTCTTTAATTAGACTAGTAAGTTCCCCAATAACCTTCTCTTTCTTCTTATCAAGTAAAATCTCACTAATAGGTTGTCTTACCTTTATCTTAGATTCCTCACGAACATTTCTACCTATACTAATTAAATCTCTTACTAAGTCCATTTTTTCTTCAAGTTTTAAATTTATTAACTCTTCATTACATACTGGGAAATCACTTAAATGAACAGAAGTATTACCAGTCAAATTAGTATATATCTCTTCAGCAGTATAACTAGCTATTGGAGCAATTAACTTAGATAATCCCTCTAGTACTTCATAAGTAGTCATATACACACTCTTTTTTGAAGTAGTCATTAAATTGTCCCAGAATCTATCTCTATTTCTTCTAATATACCAATTAGATAAATCGATTGAAGTAAAGTCAGTAATTAATTTAACTACTTTATTTAAATCATATTCATCATAAGCTTCAGTTACTTCTTTAATAAGTTTATTATACTTAGATAATAACCACTTATCAATATCTTCTCTATCATTATATTCTACTCTGCAAGTATTAATATCAGTTATCTTATCTGCATTAGCGTATATTGCAAAGAAATTATAACTATTACGAAGTGGATTAAAGAACTTAGAGTGAACCTCTTTTAATCCTTCAACATCAAACTTTAAAGGAGTCCATACTGGAGAAGCATATAACATATACCATCTAACAGTATCTGCACCATATTCTTCCATAATCTTAATAGGATCAATTATATTACCAGTAGATTTACTCATCTTCTTACCATTACTATCTAGTACCATATCATTTACAACAACATTCTTAAAACTAGATACTCCAGATACTATCGTAGATATGCAAATAAGTGAGTTAAACCAGCCTCTTGTTTGATCGACACCTTCGGCGATAAAGTCTGCTGGAAACTGACTTTCAAATAATTCTTTATTTTCAAATGGATAATGAAATTGAGCATAAGGCATTGCTCCAGAATCAAACCAAACATCCATAACATCAGTTACTCTATTCATAATTCCATTACATTTAGGACATTTAATATGTACTTCATCTATATATGGTCTATGAAGTTCCATATTCTTAACATCTATGTCTCCTACTTTCATATCATCAAGTTCTTTTATGCTACCAATTACATGCTTTTCACCACATGAAGAACATATCCATATAGGCATAGGACATCCCCAGTATCTATTTCTAGATATACCCCAGTCTACCATATTCTCAAGCCAGTTATTAAATCTCTTTGTACCAACATAATCAGGATGCCAACTAACAGTCTTATTGGCCTCAAGAATCTTATCTTTGTATTCAGTAGTTCTAATATACCAAGCCGGTTTAGAATAATATATAAGTGGACTATGACATCTCCAGCAGTGAGGATAATCATGTGTAAGTTTAATCTTCTTAAATAACTTATCATTTTCTTTTAACCACTTAATGATTTCTATTTCAAGATCCTTATCAGTAACTAAAGTACCTTTCCAAGGGCCAGTAGTATAGCAGCCATCTTTTCCTACAGGATTAACAAAACCAATACCATTTTCTTTGCACACTCTATTATCATCATCTCCATAAGCAGGAGCAATATGTACAATACCAGTACCATCTTCACTAGTAACATAAGAGTCTGCGACTACTTCAAAACATTTACCTTCAACTTCTGCAAATGGCATTAATTGTTCATAATTAGTACCTACTAAATCAGTCCCCTTGTATGTTTCAAGCACTTCAAAATCATCACCCAAAACCTTATTAGCAAGACTTTTAGCTACAATAAATTTATATCCCATTGAAGATACTTTTATGTACTCTAAATCTGGATTAACACAAAGAGCAACATTAGCCATAAGAGTCCAAGGAGTAGTAGTCCAAACTAAGAAGTAAGTATCACTATCCTTAATTTTAAATGGTACAATAACAGTATTAACACTATCTTCTTGATATCCCTGACCCACTTCATTCGCAGATAATTCAGTACCACATCTAGGACAATAAGGAAGTACTTTATTACCATAGTAAATAAGTCCTTTCTTATCTATTTCTTTAATTAGCCACCATTCACTTTCAATAAACTCATTACTACAAGTAACATATGGATGCTTACTATCAATAAACTGTCCCATATTATCAGTAAGTAAATTAACTTCATCTATATTTAAAGCAGTAGCATTATTACATTCCCTGCAGAAATTCTCAATACCAAACTTTTCAATATCAGCCTTAGTCTTAAAACCAAGTTTCTTTTCAACATTAACTTCAATAGGAAGACCATGAGTATCAAGTCCTATCTTTCTAAGTACCTTATACCCTTTCATAGTTTTATACTTACAGAAAGAATCTTTAATAGTTTTAGCCAAAACATGATGTATACCAGGTTTAGCATTAGCATATATTGGTCCATCATAAAATACCCAAGTTTCATTATCTTTTCTATTTTCAATAGTCTTTTCTAGAATATTTTCTTCTTTCCATTTAGCAAGTATTTTACCTTCTACTTCGCTTATCTTTCCTTTTTCTAATTCTTTAAATTCCATAATTCCTCCTTCTAAAGAAAAAACACCACCAGTACAAGGACGAAATACTTCGCGGTACCACCTTGTTTCACTGATAGTGCACTCATATTTTGATAACGGGTTATTCCCGGTTACTTCTAACTATTCAAAGTAACACATCAAGAGTGATCTATATATTAAGAATCTTATTAGTTTCCACCAGCCACTAACTCTCTACAAATATCTTAATATATCGTCTCTTTCTTTTGTTTTTATACATTAATTATATTCAAAATATTATCTATTGTCAATCTCTTTTCTTACTTTTTCTCTTTTTAATGTTTTAAGTAATCTCATATTAAGCATATCCCTCTTAATACCATCATTAGTACTTGAAGATATTATTTTTCCTATATTTGAAGATAAATACTCATTTAAATGTTCTTCATACAAGAGATAACAAACTAAACTTTCAAAATCATTCTTTTTAGCTTTCTTTAATTTTTCTATCTTATAGTATCTTGTAAGAGCAGAGTCTTTAATACCAGAAATATCAATGCTATCAGTACTAGGAAGTTCTAATCTAGAACTACATTCTTCAGGTAATTTATCATCATTTAGATAGTATTCTATTTTTTTAGTATTATATAATGCCTTTATGAATGTTTCTACATTTATATCATTAACCATACATTTATTAATCATATCGTCATAAGTATATTTTATTTTTTTCTTATCTTCATTGCTTAAGAAATCATAAACGCATATATTTTGAATAAAATTTTCATAATCATCATTACCAATTAATAGAAATAGCATTTCTAAATAATACTGCATCTTAATTTTTTTTATCACTTTCTCTTCATTAGTACAAAGAGAATCTTCAAAATCATTTTCAAGTAAAACCAAATCACTTAAAGACATATTTATAACTGACATTAATTCAGTTAATGCAGTTTTTTCGGCGATTTCAATAGGTATTAGGAAATAGTTATATTTGTCTATTGTATCTTCTATATTATTTCTTTTACTATCCCATGTTGGATCTAAAACATATACTCCATCAATATTATATTTTTTATCTATTAAATGAATTATACTTCTGCAGTGTTTTTCTTTTTTAGTTTTACATATTATAGTTCTAGCATTAATGTTTAAATTTTTTAACATAGCATTAACAATAGCAATGTATCCAACACAAACAATATAATCAGAATTTAATACATTGTCTAAAGACCTAGAAATTAAATAATTTTCATTTTTTTCTTCTTTATGATAAAAGTTATTTTTTACTATGTCATATACCATTATTACTTTTTCTAATGATGATAAATTATATTTCTTGATTTTCTTAGTAATATAGTTTATTTGGCAAGAAGTATCATACAAAGTATTAATATCAATATCTCCGCCATATTCTTGATAATGAATAAAAATGTTTTTACTATCTATTTTACTCAAATCATATCCTTCAAGTATTTTTTGATATTCCTCAAGAGAAATTAATGTACCATCTATTACAACCGGAACATTTATCTTCTCACACAATGATAAAACTTCAAGTAAATTATCTTTATTACAACTAAAATGTATTTCTTTGCAGTCATCAATATTTTTTATTAAATTATATGTTCTTTTTCCATAATTAATAGCCTGCATTGCCAAAGAAAAGAATATAACATCATTTTTATTTAATATTTCGATAATCTTATTATAATCATAATTATTAACTACTGCTTCATACATATCATTTAATAAGCTATCATTATCACTAAACAAAAATAAAGTCATACTATCAATTACTATTTTCTTTATTCCATCTTCAACAAACAAATCACTAAATCTACTTAAATAAATTTCCGTAGTATCATGAAATCTTTTAGCCCTACATTTTTCCTTACTTTCATATAGTTTAAAAATCATCATATCCCCCATTAACTGCCATTATAATAGCAGAAAAACTATAAAAAGTCAAATAAAATAGATGAAACTGCTAAGTTTCATCTATTTCCTTATATAATTATTATCTAGTTCTTACTCTTTTTATTGAATCAATATTATAGTAACCTTCATAATCACCAGTATTAACTAGATCACTACGAACTACTAAAACAGCTGTTTGTTTAGCACCTTTACTTATTAATTCATTTACTTTTTCACTAGCATTCATATCATCTCTATAGATAGTATAAAGATTTCCATCTAATTCATAAGTAACTCCCATTACTTCTCTATCATAAGATCCATTATAGTATGGTGTACATTTATTAGTACTATCTGTAGCATCATAAGAGTTAGTATAAATATATGAATTATCTTTAATATTAACGCTCTCTCCTAGATTATATTCTTTATTTTCAGTAACTACTTCAGTTGGTTCTTCAATAACTGGTTCATCAATAATAATATCATCTTTTTTAGTAGAAGGTTCAGTTGTCTCTACTACAGAAGTAGGTTTTACTATATCATCAGGTTTATGTTTTTTACTTTGACTCTTAGGTAAGAAACTACATACAACAGCAGCGGCAGCAACTATCCAGGCACAGATAGCAGTTTTAACTTTATTCTTTCTAAGTATCTCACTAACTTCTTTAGTCTCATTTTTAACTTTATTAAAACCATTTTTAAATTTATTACCAACCCATTTAGCACCTTTACATATACCACCAATTATAGCAGTACCTGCAAGGAAACCAAGAATCTTTTTACCAAAGCCTGTCTTTTCCTTTTTATTATCTTTATTATCAATAACCATTAATTCTTTACATTCATTATTAGATTTAACACTAGTAGTATCATTAGATTTAACACTAGTAATATCATTAGATTTAACACTAGTACTTTCCACTACAGGAGTATCCTTTTTAGCGGTATAACTCGTAGTAAACTGCATATAACCAGTTTCATATGGATTATCATCTTCAGTTAAATACTCATAAGAATCTTCTTTTTTATCATTAGATATTTCAGTAAGTTTTACTTCAATACTTTCAAGTTCTCTTTTTTTCATTTCAAGTAATTTTAAGTATTTATATAATGTCTTATAATCACCTAATTTACTATAAGGTATATAAGCAGAATTACTATCATATCCTTGTATTTTAATTATCTTAGCATTCTTATATTCATCTTTCTTATATAAGTTTGTCATTTCATATAAATACTTTTTAATATATTTAATCCTATTATTAATTTCTTCTAAATCCATTTCATTAATATTCTTACTAGAAGTTTTTTTCTTTTCATCAACTACTTCAGCCTTTATAGTAGGTCTCTCCATTACTGGTTCTTCTGAAATAGTTACATATTTAGAAAGACTTTTTTCTCTTTCACATAAGTCTTTAAATATACCTAGCTTATCTTTTGGTACCCCTACTTTTTTACCATTATAGTATTCATATGCTTTGCTTGAACTAGTATCACTTAATAACTTGTTAATTTTAAATCTAACTACTTTTAATTTATCTTTCTTAGATAATTTTCTATAATTCATAGAATTTACATTGATTTTTTCCATATTCATAATTCAAATCCCCCTTTGAATGACACATATTTTAGCACATTTGTTTGCTTTTGTCAAGTATTACTACTTTTTACACAAACTATATAGTATTTTTACTTCTTTTATAGTAAGTGGTCTATACTCTCCAGGCATAAGACCTTTTAAATTTAAATTAGCATATCTTTCTCTTCTTAGTTTAATAACTTTATTGCCAACTGACTCAAGCATCTTCTTAATTTGATGGTTTTTACCTTCATGAATGGTTATTTCTACTACTGAAGTATCTTTCTTTTTATCATAACTTTTTAGTCTTACTCTTGCTTTCTTAGTCTTAACCCCATCAATAATAACACCATTTCTTAATTTCTGAAGACTAGGTATAGTAACTATTCCTTCTACCTTAGCAATATAAGTTTTATCTACTAAAGAGTCTGGTCTCATAAGTAAATTAGCAAGTTCTCCATCATTTGTAAGTATAAGTATACCTGTAGTATCATAGTCTAATCTACCTACTGGATATATTCTAGTAGTAGTATCAATTAAATCTACTACTGTTGTTCTACCTTTTTCATCACTAGTAGTAGTAACAACTCCTTTAGGTTTATTAAGTAAATAATATTCATAATTTTTATTAGTATCTAAAATATTTCCTTCTACTACAATAATATCCCCTGGTTTAACCGTAGTACCAAGTTTAGTAACTACTTCACCATTTACTTCAACTAAACCCTTAGTAATAAGTTCTTCGGCTTTTCTTCTTGAGCAATAACCAAGACCTGCTATTTTCTTTTGTAATCTTTCCATTTTATCACCACATTTCTCTCACAAAATACTTATACATTATCTCATAAATATATTTATTTTGCAACTTTTTTATTTTTTTCCATAAAATATATTGAATAAATATATTTATTTTGCTATAATTAGTATGTTCTATGGACCCATAGCCAAGCTGGTTAAGGCAAGGGACTGCAACTCCCTGATCGTTGGTTCGAATCTGACTGGGTCCTCCATAAATAAAAATTAAACTAACCTTTTTTGGTTAGTTTTTTTATATTATTAGCACACCTAGCCTTAACAAGTTAAGTCTTGCTGTGTTGTTTTAAGCAATAGTCTTAAAACAAAGTCTATCATATATAAGCCAGTACTAAATACTTAACTAATATCAAATACTATTATTATTTTCTTTATACCTTTTTATTATCTTTTTATTATTAATAAGTCTTTCATTATTTGGTTCCATATCTATAGCTTTATCTATATAAAATAACGATTCATCTATTCTATTCAAATAAAACATACAAATAGAAAGCATATCATAAATAGTATTATCCCAACTAAATATTTCATTAATATAAGTCTTCTCATGACTATTTATATTCAAAGCATCATTTAAATATTTAGAGGCTTCTTTATAATTATCTAACTCATACTCTAAAATACCTCTTTCTACATAAGAATCTCTTAAATATGGTGCTTCATTTATTGCTTTATCATACCACATTCTAGATTCTTCTACTCTTCCTAAGTTCTTATATGATCTAGCAATAAATCTCATTGAGGCACATCTTTCATCTTTCCAAGTTGAAGATTTTAAATTTAAATGTTTAATTAGTGTATCTATACATTCATTCCATTTACCATAATACATATATTCTCTACCTAAATAATGCATATTCCTATCATCATTAGGATCTTCCTTTACAGATAATTCTAGTAATGGTAAGTAACTGCCTCTAGATTTAGATTTATCAGAATAATGATTTAATACAATATTGTCAATAGTAATAATATTTTCTTTGTCTCCTAGAAAAGTAAGTACTTCATGTACTGGATGTGTCCATTTATAATTTTTTCTTTGATGTATCTTATCAGTATAAAAATTAACCAAAGGTCTATTATTATCATCTAAACTCCAATTGTAATTATATCTTGCCCTGCTAGTGGATCCTACCCAACTATCTTCAAGATACTTTCTCCATCCTTTTTCGAATACTTCGTCTAAGTCTGTACATACACAAATATCGTAATCATCTGGAATTAAATCTAGTGATTTGTTTCTTGCAACATCAAATCTCCATGGTTCTATTTTAGAGGTTCTTACATTTACTCCAAATTCTTTTAATAATTTAACTGTATTATCTGTAGAACCTGTATCTAATACGAATATAGCATCCGCTTCCTTCATAGACTCATACCATCTTTTAACAAACTTTTCCTCATTTTTACATATTCCATATACACATACTTTATATTTATTCATATTAAGCACCTTGTTTTCCTAAATAATCAATTACCAAAGTTACTAATGAATTACTAAAATATGATTTTGATGAGAGATTAGTTAAATCTGGAGTTTGTAAAAATATTTTATATTTACCTAAATTAGATAGTTCATAAGTAACTGCAGTATCTACTACCGCTATTATGCCACAAGCCGATAATTCTACCGGTTCAGCATTATATACCCACTGTCCTACTCCCAAATAAACATTATCAGTGTTTGTTTCTTTAAAACCTATTGATACTATGTCTTTAGTTGGATCAAATTCAACATCATTTACTGACGGGTATGCACTAACAGTAAAAAATATTCTATAATATCCAGCTACATTAAACTTAATTAAACCTTCTTTTTCATCTAATTCAAGTAAATTACTAACATCAAGTTCCAATCTACTTATTGGTAATCTTGCTTCAGGCTCTACTGGTACGCCAGTATCTGATTTATCAGCATTAAAAGTTACTAAGTATGCTGACCTAAATAATGTGGGTCCAGCAGGTCCAATTGGACCCTTTGGTATAACAAAATCAAGAACATGTGTATTATTAACTTTATTATCAATAACCTTAGCCTCAGTTCCAGCTTCACCAGTTGTAGTACTTCTTACAAAAATAGTATCTCCAATACCATCATTACCTTTTTGACCTTGTGGTATTACAAAATCCAAAATGGCATTCGTATCGGTACCGCTATTAGTCACACTAGCACTTTCTCCTGGATCACCAGTAACAGTAGTGCCCACACTAATAGTGGCTGGTCCTGCCGGTCCTGTTGGACCCTGAGGTCCTGTTGGCCCAACAATAACTGGAGTACATAAACATCTCTTTTTCAAGCATTCTGTATCAGTAGTAATCTTTTTATAAGGATCAATCATAATACCCCTCCTCATAATAACTTATGACAATATTATTTTACTAATTATAATAATAGTTTATTTTCCACTTCTATATAAGCAGTAATATAAATATAATTTAAGTAAAGAAAGAAGTGATATTATAAAAAAATTAAAATTATATATAATTATATTTTCCATTGTATTATTAGTATTATTACTAAGTTTCTTTATTTATTATTTAATATATAGTAATACTAGCAAAGAGAAACCAAGTAGTTATCCAAAAATTAAACTATCAGGAAATACCATTATTAATATAAACATTGGTGATAAATATACTGAACTAGGATATACTGCTTATGATAGTAAAGATAAAGATATAACAAATAAAGTAGAAGTTAAAAATAATGTTAATGAAAGTATGCCTGGTACTTATGAAATAATATATAAAGTAACTAATTCTAAAGGAAATAGTATTGAAGTAAAAAGATTTGTTAAAGTAAAATTAACAAAAGATTTTACTTATAAGAAAGAATACAACAATATAGATAACAAGACCCTAAGTTGGGGAACAAATAATAAAAAAGATGGTAATAGACCAAATACTGATATTTCAAATGAAGAACTTAAAAAATATAATGCTTATGCTATGGGTCCTGATAAAAAAGTAATTTATCTAACTTTTGATGAAGGAACCATGACATCATACTTACCTCAAATAGTAGAAGTATTAAATAATAATAATGTTAAAGGAACATTCTTTCTATGTAAAAACTATATTAAAAATAACAAAGAACTAATAAATAAAATGTTAGATAGTGGTCATTCTATCGGTAATCATACTGCTTCTCACCTATCCATGCCTAGTTTAGCCTCTAAAGAAAACTTCTCTAAATATTTAGAAGAAATAATTTCAGTAGAAGATACTTTTAAAGAAGTTACTGGTAGAGAAATAGATAAAATATATAGAGAACCACGAGGAGAATTTTCAAAAAGAAGCTTAAATATAATGAAAGATTTAGGTTATAGTACTTACTTTTGGAGCTCAGCATATAAAGATTGGGATGATAAATTAACTAAAGAAGAAGCACTTACTTCTATGATAGAAAGAGTACATAATGGAGCAATATTCTTACTACATCCCACTAGCAAAGGAAACTATCTAGCACTAGAAAATTTTATTAAAACTATGAAAGAAAAAGGATATACTTTTGATCTAGTAAAAAATATCTAAGAATAACACTAATAAGGCTTAGAATAAGGTTTATAGTAAGCATAATAAAAAAAAATAATAATAAATAACTTGCAATAATAATATAATTTTGATAAAATAAAATTATAGTAGAGGGAAGTGATAAAAATGCTTAATATTAATCACAAAGATAAAAACCTATTCACTTCACATTTTCTGTTAAAATAGAGCGTACTTTCTTTTACGCCCTATTTTTTTATTATAAGGAGGCAAATATGAATACAGAACTATTAGAAAAATTCAAAGAGTTATGTTCAAAAGAAATAAGTCTATCAGAGGTATGTAGAACATTAAAGCTCAATTCCTTTCAGGTATTATCATTAGTTAACGAACTACGTAATAGTGGCATAAACATTGTTACCAAAATGTTTGATGATGATATCTATATGTTTAATAATGGAGAAAGAGAGGTAACTGAAGAATACTCTTACAACTTAAAAACAGATAATAACAACGAATTTAAATTCATGGCCATATCTGATACCTACTTTGGTTCAAAGTATCAGCAATTATCAATACTAAACGATATATGTGCCAAAGGAATAAGTATGGGATACAACAATATTTTCCACTGTGGTAATATATCCGCTGGTATATACCCTATCACAAATATCTATGCTGATACATACTTTCTAGATGACTCATTAAGACAAATAGACTATATAACCAAGTACTATCCAGAAATAGAAGGAATGAAAACATATTTCATAACTGGGGCTAGAGATGAAAGACATCTTAAAGCCAATAAAATAAATATAGGCAAAAGAATTAGTGATATAAGACAGGATATGATTTATCTAGGCAGTAATTCTTGTATTATAAACATAGATAAAACCAAAGTACTATTATTTAATTCAAAACTAAATAAAACATATACTGTATCATATAGACCACAGCAACAAGTAGACTCTTTTAGAAGTGAAGACAAACCCAATATTATGTTATATGGAGGTCTCCTACAAATGGAAAAATTTAAATATCGTGAAGTAGATTGCATCTCAGTACCAAGTGTCTGTGCCACTACTAAAGAAATGTTAGATAGAAGATATTCAAACACTATTGGTGCTTGGTACATAACAATAAGAACAGATAATAAAGGATATTTAGAATCAGTTAAAGCAATGGAATCTGTATATTATGTAACAAATAAAGATGATTATAAGAAACCAAAAATATTAAAACTAACTAAGGAGGAAAAATAATGGAAGAAACAAAAAAAATAGACTATATCTATGTAAATAAAATGTATCGTTATATGAAAAACGATATGCAAATAGAAACATTTATGGATAAATTTCATTTCAGTTATTCTGAATTAATTGGTTTAATAGAACTATGTAAAATATATGGTAAAGAAATAAATATTGAAAATAAAAATAATATTCTAGTATTTAAAAAAAGTACTCCTAAAATAATAAATAATACCAAAATAGATATAAATAGTGATGAACTTACTCATACAGAAATTGGTGTTGTTTCTGATACACACTTTGGTAATATCCATCAGCAACTTCATCTAGTAAATTACTTCTATGAAGAAGCATATAATCGTGGTATTACTACCATGCTCCACTGTGGAGATATAGTAGATGGAAATTATCCTAATAGACCAGAGCAACCTAGACAGCAATTTCTACATAACTTTGATGAGCAAGCAAGTTATGTTGTCGATATGTATCCCAAAGTAAAAGATATCACCACCTACTATATCCTAGGTAGTCATGATGAGACCCATTACAAAAATGGTGGTGCTACAGTTAATGAATGGGTATCTAGATGTCGTGACGATATGATATATCTTGGTCAAGATACTGCTGTTACAAATATCAATGGTATAAAGTTTGTTATGGATCACCCAGGTGGAGGCTCTTCTCAATCATTATCTTATAAGCCACAAAAAAGAATCGAGATATTAGAGTCAGGACATAAACCAAAAGTACTTTTAATAGGACATTATCATAAAAGTTATTTCTTTGTATATCGTAATGTTAGATGTATTGAAGTACCAAGTTTATGTAGTAAAACCCAGTTTCAACAAAAACAAGGATTATCCAATATAGTTGGAGGATACTTCTTAGATATATATTCTGATAGTAAAGGTAATATAGTATATTTTGAACCAGAAGAAATACTATTTGAGCAAAAAGACTTTTGGGATGAATGTGGAAAAGATAGTAAAAAAGTAAAAAAACTAGTAATAAAATAAAGAAAAGTAATTCCTACTTTTCTTTTATTTTAATATACTTATATCCATTATTAGTAATCATACTCCTACTAAAAGAAATCTTATTCTGTATAGTTTTATTAATATTGTTGACATAATCAACATCACCAATACCAATATACTCATTAGTAATACTATTATATTTTCCTTTGTCAGTTATCCAAGACCTATTGCTAAGAATTACCAAGCCTTCACTATTTGATAGAAGATCAGTACCAGCAAAAAGACGCGAATCATATTCAATTCCAAACAAATTATATACTGTTGGAAGAGCATCTATTGACATACCAACTTTGTCTATCTCTACTCTATTTAACTTGTTATTCCAAATAATTAAAGAGTTATGATTTATTTCAAATAGATTATCTCTTTTAAAAGTAGATAACTCATTCATTTCCTCTAGAGATAAAGCATAAGGATAATGATCTGCGGTTAAAATAATTACTGTATCATCTAGTTTATTAGCCTCCTCTAGCCTGTTAATTAAAAGTTCTAAAGCTCTGTCTAGTTCTATTTGGGTAGCAAGATATGCTGATGCTGAAGTACTAAGATTAAGATTATCTACTAGTGACTTATTTTTACTAGCAATATTATTACCAAAGAAATTATATTCCATATGACCTGATACTGTCATATAATAAGCCATAAATGGTTTATCACTATCAATATAGTCAGTATAAGTCTTTTCTATCATTTCAATATCGCTCTCTGGCCATACATCGCAGTTAATATCAAGTCCCATAGCACAAGCCTTAAAGTTATTAAAACCTATTGCCTTTAAGTATTTATATCTATCTTGAAAATAACCGCTATGATTATGATAAGCATAAGTATTATAATTAATATTATTAAAACTATTACCAAGTCCATATGGAAAACTATTATTACCACTTCTCCATATACTAAGCGAATTAATACTAGGATATAAAGCAGTATCTGCTTGAAATTCTCCTCCTATTGTACTTAGAAAATAAGGTACATAATAATTATTAAATACAAAACCATTATTAGTAAGTTTATATAATGTTGGAGTTAAATCTTCTCTTACACCAATAGTACTAAAAGATTCTGCTACTACAAAGACAAGATTTTTATCTTTAAATATACCAGTATATTTATTTTTACTAGTACCAGAATTATTCTCGATATATAATTTTATATTACTATCTATGTTATTATTAATATCTAAGTCAAGTATATTCTTATCGTATAAAAATATTTCATCTTCTTTATTAGAATTATCTTCAAAATTAACATTAATTATTTTATCTTCAAAACCAAATATTGTTCTATATAAATCAAGTTCAAATGAAGAAATAACTCCAAGTTTTTGAATATTTAAATCATTATTATTAATATTATAATATAAATCATATATAGATAAAGTAGTATCCTTCTTAGTATTTATATATAATCTATAGCCTAGTATTCCAAGAGGAATAAGTACTATATAACAAAGTAAGTATAACTTATCTTTTCTTTCTATATCAAAGTCTATTCTCT
>ERZ791884.1443-NODE-1443-length-16821-cov-3.643266_pt1 | contig 16821 bp, 10 predicted proteins | sample MGYA00509941_ERZ791884 | MGnify/ENA primary metagenome ERZ791884 (study PRJEB30046, sample SAMN00792095) | human gut metagenome | study: EMG produced TPA metagenomics assembly of the A metagenome-wide association study of gut microbiota in type 2... | reverse complement strand
AAGCACGGTAACGTGTGGAGCTGACTGTTACTAATCGGTCGAGGGCTTGACCAAAAAGCAGTAAGATGGTAGGACGGATGAAGAGATGTGGAGCAGATTTATCTGCGGAAACAGCTCTTAAGCCGGACGAACATTTGCCTGCAAATGACATCGAAAATGCGAAGCATTTGAGATGACCATCTTAGAAATAAAGTTTTCGGATTCCTGTATGAAGTTTTGAAGGTATGTTACAAAACAAACCTATTGTGACGTACTTGTACGTCATTTTAGCATATAGGGGTGTAGTTCATCGGTAGAATAAGAGTCTCCAAAACTCCAGAGGAGGGTTCGATTCCTTCCACCCCTGTTCTTTAAAAGAAAGTATATTCTATACTTTCTTTTTTTACTTTACAGGAAATTGCTTTCCTGTAAAATAAAAAACGCTCTGCGAGGATGCACACTGCGGCGTATAAGGTAGATGTCGCAAGCGACCGCCGCAGGCGCGAGAATGTGCCAAGGCACATTCTTTGTTATGCGAGTAGCGAGAAACTCGCAAAGCGTGTTTCTCGTAGTTGTGCCAGGTATTCGTAAGAAGCTACTGGCAGACTTAGCATGAATTCACAAACAGCTATTAGCAGTAAATTTTGTATAAAAAAGAAAAGTGGTATAAAATAGACAAAGAGTGTTAAAATCTAAGAGAAAGTAATGAAAGAGAAGTTTTATAAAGGGTAGTCTGCTGACATAGAAGAAAATATGTGATGAATGAAAACAGGATTGTGAGGAAGGGAGCTGTAAGAGAAATGAACAGGTATTGGTTGCATGCGGCATCAGGAGAACTTTCTTTAGCAAGGGATAATGGGAAAAATATAGAAAAGGAATCAGAACCGCAGATAATACTATTAAATATGGAAGAATTTCAGCAATTAGAAGGAAATTATCCGCATCGAAAGAATCTGATTAGCAGCATGCGTTTTATCCGCTATAGCAAAGTAGAGGCATTTCATGAATGTGTACAGGGGATTATACATGTACCAAAACAGGGAAGTAAAAAGGAAAAAGAGTTTTCCTTTGGCTTTTATCTCTTTGAAAATAAACTATTTTTAATAGAAGAAGATGAGGAATTACAGGAAATATTGGCAAAGGTCAAAAATGATATGTTTGATGGCTGCACACTTCATATGGTGTTGCTCTTTATTTGTAATGCATTAATTGACAATGATATTCTTTATCTGCAAAAGATAGAGGAAAATTTGGAGAAGGTAGAGGATGTTGTAATTAAGAGGATACCGGAGCATTTTAATGAAGTAATTATGCGTTATCGGAAGCAGCTTTCAGAGAGCCGGGCATATTATGAACAGTTGATGAATATGGGAGATTTCATGCAGATGTATATGAACCGGGAGTCTTTAGTAGAAGAGGAACAGGGCTGGGAACGCTATATGAATCGTGTGGAACGGCTGCATAATTACGTAGAGACAATCCGCGAGTATTTACAGCAAATCCGTGAAATGTATCAGACGCAGATTGATATTCACCAGAACCGGATTATGAGTATTCTGACCATTGTAACAACTCTCTTTTTGCCATTGACACTAATTACAGGCTGGTATGGAATGAATTTTCCGGGAATGCCGGAATTTCAATGGAAATATGGTTATCTGGCAGTAATCGGAGTGTCCGTTCTTCTTATTATTATAGAGATAGTATATTTCAAGAAAAAGCAGATCTGGATATCTTCGAAAGACGTAATATAATGAGTGATACAATCACGTTATAATACACAAAATGTCCACTTATATGGAAAACCGCTGAATGTACGGAAAAAAGTGCAATAGTAAGTATTATGTAAATGTTATGTGTGGAAAGAAGTTTAGGAATAATGATGGAATTTGGAGCTTTTTTGAAGACTTTTGAAGGAATGCGAGGCTTATTACCTTATTTTTTGACACAAAAATTTGTGAAAAACGATAAAAAATATTGACTGAGTAAAAAAAAACTTGTAAATGTGACTAAAGTACCATAAAAAACGACAAAATGTGACAGGCAAACTAATTTTGGTAAGACCAAAATGGAGAAAAACAGAAAAATTTATTGTGTAAAATGCTCATAAAATTCATATACTAAGATGGTAAGCGAAAATTGACAAAAAAAAGAAATGGTGTCATAATGCTCAAGAATCAAAAGTAAATCAGTTTATTTTTTTGAGGATGGTGAAAAAAATGAATGAAAAGAAAATCAAATTAGCTGGCACAGAAGAGGTTAGAGACTTTGTACGTGAGGCAGGAAAATGTGATTTTGACATTGATATTTCATACAATAGAGTAATAATTGACGCAAAGTCTTTTCTTGGAGTATTAAGTCTAGATCTGAATCGAGAGCTTACTGTTAAGTATGGCGGACATGATATGAACTTTGAGAATGTATTAAGCAAGTATGCAACTGCTTAAATGATGGCACAGGTTTTCTGGCAGCCAGAAAATACAGGTTCATAAGGTAAGAAGAAATACCGGGTAGCGGACAATTTGGATATTGTCTTTTCTATCTGGTATTTTTTTGTTATTATGAAATGAGAGTACGTTTCAATTCCTTTAAAGTCTGCTAGAAAAATGAGATTTTTCAAAAATTGATAAATAGAAAAAATAGTGAATAGCATAAATAGAAATAAGTATAAGATGGGATGAAAAGGGGTGACAGCGGAATGGAACGTGAGCAGATAAGAATATCGGTACGAAATCTGGTGGAGTTTATCTTGCGTTCCGGAGACATTGATAACCGCAGAGCCAGTCTTGATACGATGGAAGCCATGCAGGCGGGCAGCAGACTCCATCGGAAGATTCAAAAGAAGATGGGAAGCACTTACCATGCCGAGGTTCCTTTAAATATTATCATTGAGGAAGAAAATTATGAGCTTGGAATCTGGGGACGGGCAGACGGCATTATAATAGAAGAAACAGTTACCATTGATGAGATAAAAGGCGTATATTTAAGCCTTGACTTATTGGAAGAACCCGTAAAGGTACATCTGGCACAGGCAAAGTGCTATGCGTACATATATGGAATCCAGAATGATTTACAGAAAATCAATGTTCAGATGACATATGGAAATCTCGATACCGGAGATTTAAAATATTTTTCTTATGAATATAGCATACAGCAGTTGCAGGAATGGTTTTCAGATTTGATTTTAAAATATAAGAAATGGGCGGATTTTCAGTATGAGTGGCGGAAGAAACGGCAGGCATCCATTAAAGAACTGGCATTTCCGTTTCCGTACCGGGAGGGACAGAAAGAGTTGGCTGCCGGAGTTTACCGTACGATAGCCAGAAAAAAGAATCTGTTTATTCAGGCACCCACCGGAGTAGGCAAGACCATTTCTACATTATATCCGGCAATCAAAGCGGTGGGAGAAGGATTAGGTGATAAGATTTTTTACTTAACTGCCAAGACTGTTACCGCAAATGTGGCAAAAGAGACCCTTGGTATTTTATGTGAAAAGGGCTATCGGGCAAAGAGTGTGCAGATTACAGCGAAAGAAAAATTATGCCCTTGTGAGGAAGTGGACTGTAATCCCGTAAGCTGCCCTTATGCAAAGGGGCATTTTGACCGGGTAAATGATGCGGTTTACGATTTATTACAGAAAGAAAATAATATGGCAAGAGAAGTTTTGCTGGCACATGCAAAAGAATATCAGGTCTGCCCGTTTGAAATGTGTCTGGACACGGCAACCTGGGCGGATAATATTATCTGCGATTATAATTATGTCTTTGACCCGAATGTGTATCTAAAGCGTTTTTTCGCAGATGGCATCAAGGGTGATTACATCTTTCTGGTAGATGAGGCACACAATCTTGTGGAACGTGGACGGGAGATGTATAGTGCCGCCCTTGTCAAAGAGGATATTCTTGCGGTGCGGAAAATTATGAAGCCAAGAAGCTCTGCCATTGAGAAGGAACTGAGCAAATGCAATAAGCTGATGTTAGAATATAAGAGAGAATGCGAAACCTATCAGATTTACGAAAGCATTCCGAATCTCATTTTCTCCTGTATGCGTCTTGCAGCAAAAATCGAAGAATATATGCAGAAGAATCCGGAGTTCCCGGGGCGGGATGTGGTTCTTGATTTCTATTTTGAATTGCGCAATTTCTTGAATATCTATGAGCGTGTGGATGAGCATTATGTAATTTACGGGCAGCATGATGAAGAGGGCAGATTTGTCATAAAGCTTTTTTGCGTGGATCCGTCCTTTAATCTGCAGGAGTGTCTGGATAAGGGAAATGCTACGATTTTCTTCTCGGCAACGCTGCTGCCGGTTCAGTATTATAAGGAGCTTTTGACGAATAAAACGGATAATTATGCGGTTTATGCCAGGACAACATTTTCTCAGGATAAGAGACTTTTGTTAATCGGAAATGATGTCAGCAGTAAATATACCAGAAGAACACCGGAAGAATACGGAAGGATTGCAGATTATATTTATCGTACAATAAAGAAGAAAAAGGGCAATTATATGGTGTTTTTCCCATCCTATCTTTTCCTGAAAAAAGTGCATGAGGCATTTGAACTGCGGATGGATGAAACAATTACCTGCATCTGTCAGGAATCCGGCATGCGGGAAGAGGAAAGAGAAGCTTTCTTAGAAGCATTTCAGGAGGAAAAAGAAGAGTCCCTGGTGGCATTTTGTGTTATGGGCGGCATCTTTGGAGAAGGAATTGACTTAAAGAGGGAGCAGTTGATTGGCGCAATTATCGTAGGAACCGGTCTGCCGCAGATTAGCAATGAGCGGGAAATTTTAAAAGAGTATTATGATAAGAAAGAGGGCATGGGATTCGACTATGCCTATCGGTATCCGGGAATGAATAAGGTACTTCAGGCAGCGGGACGCGTTATCCGGACTGCAGAAGATGTGGGAATTATTGAACTTTTGGATGAACGCTTTCTGCAGAATGATTATCAGCGGCTGTTCCCAAGAGAGTGGGAACAGCGGAGTGTGTGCCAGCTTTCTAATTTAGAAGAGAAGCTGACCGCCTTCTGGGAGAAAATGCATTTATAATGTCGGCAGCAGGTTTAAGAATTCTTCCGTAGAAGTAAGAATCGGAAGATTCGGATTGACGGAGACGGCAAGCTGTCTTCGCGGAAGAGGTTCTAAGGTTTTTAAGATAAACAAATCTTTGGATTCATGTTTTAAACAGTAGTCCGGAATGCAGGCAATGCCAAGACCGATGCGGGCAAGGTCAATCAGAAGGTCATTACTGCTCAGTTCAATTTCCGGAATCAGCTCCAACTGATGGGAGAGGAAGAGATTGTGCATGAATTCGCTGGTGGTACTCTTGTTATCGAGCATCAGCAGAGGATATTTTGTTAAATCCCGGAAACTTAATTCCTGTTGTTTTAAATTAAAGTAGGATGGATTCGCAATAAATACATCCGTAAAATCCAGTACCATTTTGCGGATGTAGGATTGATTTAATCGTACATTCGGGCAGTTGGTAACGGCAATATCGACTTTTCCCTGCTCTAAGAGGTCAACGCAGCCAAGAGAGGTTGCATTGGTAACCTTGATGGGAACGCTGGGAAATTTTTTATGAAATTCTTTTAAATAAGGTACTAAAAAATAGCGGCAGATAGTATCGCTGGCAGCAATATGAAGCTGACCCAATCCAAGAGTATTGGACTCTAAGAGCTGGTTTTCTCCGCGAGCGATGAGATTCATGGCAGGTTCAATGTGTTTTAACAGAACCTGTCCTGCCGGAGTAAGCTGGACTTTCTTGGTGCTACGGATAAAAAGCGGCTGCTCTAATTTCTTTTCTAAGGTCTTGATGGACTGGCTTACTGCAGACTGGGAAATGTAAAGCTGCTTGCTGGCTTCCGAGAAGCTTAAGGAAGTAGCAACGTGATAGAATACTTTATATAATTCGTAATTAATATCCATAATGGCTCCTTTATCATATCAGAATGCATATCTTGCATATTTTCCTTTATTATAAGTGACGCTTATAACTGTGTCAACATTAGTAACTCTTATAAATAAAATTAAATATATTAATTGTTCTTATTCATAATGCCGTGCTATAATGAACATAAGAAAGTAAACATTCAGGAGGTAGAAGATGAGTAAGGTAAGAAGAGTGTATGTAGAGAAAAAAGACGCTTACGCAGTACGCGCCAAAGAGTTACATGCAGAGATTAAGAGTTATCTTGGAATCAGCGCAGTAGATAAGGTACGTGTCCTGATTCGTTATGATATTGAAAACATTTCCGATGATGTATATAAAAGAGCAGTTCAGACTGTATTTTCAGAGCCGCCGGTAGATGATGTCTATGAAGAGAATTTTGAAATGTGGGATGGAAAAGTATTTTCCGTTGAATTCCTTCCGGGACAGTTCGACCAGAGAGCAGATTCTGCAGAGCAGTGTGTGAAGCTTTTAAAAGAGGATGAAGAGCCGGTTATCCGTACCGCAACAACGTATGTTATTTACGGAGATATCAACGCTGAGCAGTTAGAGGCAATCAAGCATCACTGCATCAACCCGGTAGATTCCAGAGAGACCGGCATGGAGAAGCCTGAGACTTTGGTAACAGAGTTCCCGGAGCCTGCAGATGTTAAGATTATGACCGGATTTAAGGATATGCCGGAGCAGGAATTAAAAGCACTCTATGATTCCCTTGGACTGGCTATGACATTCAAGGATTTCTTACATATTCAGAACTATTTCCATGGAGAAGAAGATAGAGACCCATCCATGACCGAGATTCGTGTGCTGGATACCTACTGGTCAGACCATTGCCGTCATACCACATTTTCTACCGAACTGAAAAATGTTGCATTTGAAGATGGTTTCTACAAAGAGCCAATGGAAAAGACATATGAGGATTATCTTGATACACATAAGAAAATGTATGAGGGTAGAGATGACAAATTTGTCTGCTTAATGGACATTGCATTAATGGCAATGAAGCGTCTGAAAAAAGAAGGAAAATTACAGGATCAGGAAGAGTCCGATGAGATTAATGCCTGCTCTATCGTAGTGCCTGTTGAAGTAGATGGCAAGACAGAAGAATGGCTTGTAAACTTTAAAAATGAGACCCACAACCACCCAACCGAAATCGAGCCGTTTGGTGGAGCTGCAACCTGTCTCGGTGGAGCAATCCGTGACCCGTTGTCAGGACGTACCTATGTATATCAGGCAATGCGTGTAACCGGAGCTGCTGACCCTACCGTATCTGTAAAAGATACCATGGAAGGAAAGCTTCCTCAGAAGAAACTGGTTCGCGGCGCAGCACAGGGATACAGTTCCTATGGTAACCAGATTGGACTTGCTACCGGATATGTCAAAGAAGTATATCATCCGGATTATGTTGCTAAGAGAATGGAAATCGGAGCCGTTATGGGAGCAGCACCTCGTCGTGCCGTTCAGAGACTGACTTCTGATCCGGGAGATATTATTATCCTCTTAGGCGGACGTACCGGACGTGATGGCTGTGGTGGAGCAACCGGTTCCTCCAAAGCACACAATACAGAATCCATTGATACCTGTGGAGCAGAGGTTCAGAAAGGTAACCCACCTACCGAGCGTAAGATTCAGAGACTTTTCCGCAGAGAAGAAGTTGCCCACATTATTAAGAAATGTAATGACTTTGGTGCCGGTGGAGTGTCCGTAGCAATCGGAGAGCTTGCAGACGGATTACAGGTTGATTTGGATAAAGTACCTAAGAAATATGCTGGACTGGACGGAACAGAACTTGCTATTTCCGAGTCTCAGGAGCGTATGGCAGTTGTTGTTGCACCGGAAGATGCACAGCAGTTCTTAGATTATGCAAAAGAAGAAAACTTAGAGGCTGTGAAAGTTGCCATTGTAACCGAAGAGCCAAGATTAGTATTATCCTGGAGAGGAAAAGAAATTGTAAATCTTTCCAGAGCATTCTTAGACACCAACGGAGCACATCAGGAGACTGATGTAAAGGTAGAGCTTCCGGTAAAAGAAGAGAATTATTTAAATAAAATCAGCACAAAGGCTGTAGAAGAAGCAGTTGCAGCAGGCGATATGAAAGCAGCATGGTTAAATGAATTAAAAGACCTTAACGTATGTTCCCAGAAGGGCCTCGTAGAAATGTTTGACGGTTCCATCGGAGCAGGCAGTGTATACATGCCATATGGTGGAAAATATCAGTTGACCGAGACACAGAGTATGGTTGCAAAACTTCCGGTTATGAATGGAAAATGCGATACAGTAACCATGATGAGTTACGGATTTGATCCATATTTATCTTCATGGAGCCCATACCATGGAGCAGCTTATGCAGTATTAGAGTCTGTTTCCCGTATCGTAACAGCCGGTGGTGATTTCCACAAGATTCGTTTCACATTCCAGGAATACTTCCGCAGAATGTCGGAGGAGCCAAGTCGTTGGAGCCAGCCATTTGCAGCACTGCTTGGTGCTTATAATGCGCAGATTGGTTTCGGACTTCCATCCATCGGTGGAAAGGACTCCATGTCCGGTTCCTTCAATGAAATTGATGTACCGCCAACACTGGTATCCTTTGCAGTTGATGTAGCAAAAGAAAAAGACGTTATCACACCGGAGCTTAAGAAAGAAAATGATAAGCTGATGTTATTTACCATAGAAAAAGATGCTTATGATATGCCGGATTACGCACAGGTTATGAAGCTTTATGATGCAATTCATGAAATGACTGAGACAGGCGTTATCGTAGCAGCTTATGCATTAGACGGAAAAGGTCTTGCAGCAGCAGTCAGCAAGATGGCATTTGGTAATAAACTTGGCGTTACTGTAAATGCAGATGTAACAAAAGAAACATTATTTGCACCGGGCTTTGGAAATATCGTAGCAGAAGTTCCGGAAAATAAAGTTGCAAAAGCACAGGAAATCCTTGCAGCAGCAGGTCTTGCAGCAAACGGAGCTGTTGTGGGTGCAGTAAATGACAGCAAGAACTTTATCTATGGTGATATGAGCATTTCCATGGATGAAGCAATCGAAGCATGGGGACAGACTTTAGAGAAAGTATTCCCAACCAGAGCAACCACCGGAACAGAAGAAGTGAAGAGCGGACTTTACGATACAAAAGACATTTATGTCTGCAAGCACAAAGTTGCCCGCCCACATGTATTTATTCCGGTATTCCCGGGAACCAACTGCGAGTACGACAGTGCGAAAGCATTTGAAAATGCAGGTGCAGATGTAACCGTAAAGGTATTTAAGAACTTAAATGCAGAAGACATCCGTGATTCTGTTGATGTATTTGTAAAAGCAATTGATGAAGCACAGATTATCATGTTCCCTGGTGGATTCTCCGCAGGAGATGAACCGGAAGGCTCAGCAAAATTCTTTGCAACAGCATTCCGTAATGAGAAGATGAAAGAAGCTGTAAACAAGCTTTTAAATGAGCGTGACGGTCTTGCACTTGGTATCTGTAACGGATTCCAGGCACTGATTAAATTAGGTCTGGTTCCTTACGGCAAGATTACACACCAGAGACCGGATTCACCGACTCTGACCTACAATACCATCGGACGTCATATTTCCAAGATGGTATATACCAAGGTAGTGACCAACAAGTCTCCATGGTTAGCACAGGCTGAGCTTGGCGGCGTATACTGTAACCCGGCATCTCATGGAGAAGGTCGTTTCGTTGCTCCGAAGGAGTGGTTAGACAAGCTTTTCGAGAATGGTCAGGTGGCAACCCAGTATGTAAACGAAGCCGGTGTTCCAACCATGGATGAAGAGTGGAACGTAAACGGTTCTTACATGGCAATCGAAGGTATCACCAGTCCGGACGGACGTGTCCTTGGTAAGATGGCACATGCAGAGCGTCGTGGAGAGTCTGTTGCAGTCAACATTTACGGCGAGCAGGATATGAAGCTGTTCGAAAGTGGAGTAGCATACTTCAAATAAAAAATAGGAATAAAGAAGAGCAAGACCTTGTAGATAGGAGAAATCCTTTCTGCAAGGTCTTTTTTTAGTAGAAGATGGTAAGTACATGAAACATTAAAAATTGTGGTGAGCAGGAGGAAGCGGCGAATCGTTTCGCAGAAGATAGTCTGATTCCGAAAGGGTATTATCAGGAATTTATAAGACAGGGTGAATTTGATTTACAGGCTATTAAGAAATTTGCAAATAAAATAAATCGTGATCCAGGTATTGTATTAGGAAGACTTCAGAAGGATAAGAAAATAGATTATAACGACTATACGATGAATACTTTACGACATAAATATAAAGTATGTACAAAGTTCTAGCGTATACAACGAGCGGTTCTATTAAAAGCAGAACCGCTCGATTGCGTATGCAACACCATCTTCTTCATTAGAAAGGGAAATGAAATCAGCCGAATCTTTTAAGAGCTGTTGTGCATTTCCCATGGCAACGCCAATGCCGGCAGCCTTGACGATATCAAGGTCGTTTTCACTGTCACCTACCGCAATAGTATCTTCCATGGAAATGTGGAGGTAATCACAGAGAAATTTAAGACCCTTGGATTTGGCAATGCCGCATCTGGTAACTTCTAAGTTATGAAAACCGCCGGACACATAAGTGACTTCCGGGAAGGTGTCTAAGATTTCTTTTGTTTTTTCTCTTGTGGTATAGCTTCCATCTGCATCCGGTGCAAAGTTTAAAGTCAGTTTTGAAACACAAAGTTTATGTTCTTCGATATAAGCAGCTAAGTCAGTAATCGTCTTCCGGGTGGTCTGGATATATTTTTTTAAGGAATCCGGAATATCTAATAGGTTGGTAAGCTCGCTGGTGGAAAACTGGGTATAGCCGTCACCATTGATAAAGGCATCGATATGAAGCGACTGCGTATAGAGCTTGCGTAACAGCCGGACACTTAAATCGGTATCCATGCTTTCATCTAAGAGCAGTTCCTTTTCCGGGACGCGGTATACCGCAGAACCGTTGGCAGTAATGGCATATTGGATGCCAAGCTCCTTCATTTCATCCACAGGAAGACCGATATAAGGCCGGCCGGTGGAGATAATAACGGTAATCCCGTTTTCTACGGCTTTTCGAATCATTTCTTTATTATAAGAGGTAATGACACCGTCTTTATTATAGAGGGTGCCATCGATGTCTAAGGCAATTAGCTTTACTGAATTCATCAAGAGTACTCCTTTGTATTTGAAAATATCATTGTCAATGAATAACAGTGTAGCACAGAAAATGAAAAAAGCAAATCACCGGATTAAATTTATATTTTTAAGTTGCAGGAAAAGGAGCTTACATATATAATTAGTAGGAATTCAAATGTAAGATAAACTGGAGTATACTATGAATATAAAGGAATATATCAAAGAACAAAGACTGATAACCGATGGTGCCATGGGCACTTATTATGAGGAAAAATACAGCGAAGATACCGTGATTGCAGAGAAAGAGAATCTCAAGAATCCGGAGCAGATTAAGGAGATTCATTTAGAATATCTGCGTGCGGGAGCAAGGCTGATCCGCACCAATACATTTGCAGCAAATACCATGTTTCTTGCAGATATGCAGGAAGTAAAAGAGACAGTCCGGGCGGGCTATGAGATTGCAAAGGAAGCAGTAACCGCATTTCAGGCAGAAAATGGAAAAGAGATTCCGGTATTTATCGGAGCAGATTTAGGACCGATTTATGATCTTGACCATCAGGACTATGACAATGTGTTACAGGAGTACAAAGAAATTTGTGACACCTTCCTTTCCTGTGGCGCAGACTGTTTTGTATTTGAGACACAGAGTGACTTTACCTATATTGAGCCGGTGACGGCATATATCAAAGAAAAATCAGACGCATTTATTCTGGTGCAGTTTGCGTTTGACAAGAGTGGATACACCCGCTCAGGTCTCTCCATGCAGCGTGTGGCAGTAGAAGCTTCCGAGATGGAAAATGTGGATGCCTATGGATTTAACTGTGAACTGGACAGTACCCATATGTATCAGTTTATGAAGAACCTGAAGTTCTCCAGTGACAAATTCGTATCAGCACTTCCAAATGCAGGGTACCCATATACTTTGAGAGGAAAGACAATTTATTCCAATAATGCATCTTATTATGCAGAAAAAATGAAGGATATTGCAGCCCTTGGTACCGATATTTTAGGTGGCTGCTGTGGAACCACACCGGAATATATTGCTTTGCTTTCTGGCGAGTTACAGGATGTGCCGAAGGCAGCAAAGAAAATTGAAAATGTAGTAACGCAGGAGGTTACAAGAACTCCATCTATTTTTGAAGAGAAGCTTTCCCGTGGGGAGAAGGCTTATATTGTAGAATTGGACCCGCCATTTTCCGGGGATGCATCCAAGGTTATGAAAGGAGCAGAAGATTTAAGAAAATGTAATGTGGATCTGATTACCCTTTCAGATTCCCCAATGGCGCGGGCGAGAATGGATGCAGGACAGCTGGCAGTGAAAATCCAGCAGAAGACCGGTGTGGCAGTAATGCCACATATCAGCTGCCGTGACCGCAATGTGATTGCATTGCGTGCAGGTCTTTTAGGCATGCATATGAATGATGTCCGCCATTTCCTGATTGTGACCGGAGACCCGGTTTCAAGGGCAGACCGCGAAAGAGTGACTTCTGTTTTTGATTTCAATTCCATTAAACTGATGCAGTATGTTAAGGAAATGAATTTAGAAGTTTTTGCACAGGAGCCGGTTTATTATGGTGGTGCATTGAATTATCATGGCGCCAATCCGGATGCGATTATTGAACGGATGAAGCGTAAAGCGGAAGCAGGATGCGGTTATTTCCTGACACAGCCGGTATATACCGAGAAAGATGTGGAAAGACTGACTTATATCAAGGAACACATTGACACCAAAATCATGTGCGGTATTATGCCGCTGGTAAGCTATAAGAATGCAATGTTTGTGAAAAATGAGATGCCGGGCATCCATGTTTCCGATGAAATTGTAAACCGGTATCGGGAAGATATGACAAGAGAAGAGGCAGAAGAAGTGGCAATTGAATTGTCTGTTGAAATCGCAGCAAAATTATATGATATTGCAGACGGATTTTATTTTATGACACCATTTAACCGGACGGGCTTAATTGCGAGAATTATTGAGGCAATCCGACAGGAGGAAGAACGCAGATGACAAGAGAGGAATTTAAGGAATTAGTAAAAAATGGACCGGTTATCTTAGATGGTGCAACCGGAAGCAATCTTCAGAATGCAGGAATGCCGGTAGGAGTCTGCCCGGAGCAGTGGATTTTAGAGCATCCACAGACCATGATAGATTTGCAGCGGGCTTATGTGGAGGCTGGAACACAGATTCTTTTGGCACCGACCTTTACTGCAAACCACATTAAATTAGAAGAATATGGACTGGCAGATAAGCTGGTAGAGATGAACCAGCAATTAGTTGCCATTTCCAAGGAGGCAGCAGGCGGAAAAGCGCTGGTAGCCGGTGATATTACCATGACCGGTCAACAGCTTTATCCGATGGGTGAATTGCAGTTTGAAGAACTGGTAGATATTTATAAAGAACAGGTCAAAGTTGTGGCAGATGCGGGAGTAGACTTATTTATCATTGAGACCATGATGAGTCTGCAGGAAACAAGAGCCGCTGTGCTGGCAATCCGTGAAACCTGTGATTTGCCGATTATGGCAAGTATGACTTATAACGAGGATGGCAGAAGCTTGTATGGAACAGATCCGGTAACTGCGGTAGTTACGTTGCAGAGCCTGGGTGCTGATGCAGTGGGAATGAACTGCTCCACAGGACCAGAGGAAATGTTAGAGCCGATTCGCCAGACTGTAGAATATGCCTATGTTCCTGTTTTGGCAAAGCCAAATGCCGGATTACCGGAATTAGAGGATGGTGTAACGGTATACAAGACCACACCGGAAGAATTTGCGGAAGTTGGTGCAAAATTAGTCGAAGAAGGCGTTTCGATTATTGGTGGATGCTGTGGAACGACCCCGGCACATATCAAAGCATTGGCAGATAAAGTAAAACCAATGGGAATCCATCATGTGGAAGCACCAAGACGAAGAGTGCTTACTTCCGAGCGTAAGACGGTAGAAATTGATTTGGACGGACCATTTATGGTAATTGGTGAGCGGATTAATCCGACCGGAAAGAAGAAATTGCAGGCAGAGCTTCGGGAAGGCAGCCTTAATATGGTTCGTGATATGGCACGGGCACAGGAAGAAAATGGTGCAGCCATTCTGGATGTCAATATGGGTATGAATGGAATCGATGAGAAACAGATGATGTTAAATACCATTCATGAGGTTACTTATACAGTGGATTGTCCGCTTTGTATCGATTCATCCCATGTGGATATTATTGAAGCAGCACTTCGTATTTATCCGGGACGAGCTTTGATTAACTCTATTTCCTTAGAAAAAGAGAAATTCGAAAAATTGCTTCCGATTGCAAAGAAATATGGAGCAATGTTTATTTTGCTTCCGCTTTCTGACGAGGGACTTCCAAAAGACGCAGAAGAGAAGCGGCAGATTGTCCGTACCATTTTAGATGCCGCCTTAAAAATCGGTCTTCATAAAGAAGATATTATCGTGGACGGACTGGTAGCAACGGTAGGTGCCAATCCGCTGGCAGCATTGGAATGTTTCGATACCATCCAGTATTGTAAGGATGAATTGGGCCTTGCCACAGCCTGTGGACTTTCCAATATTTCTTTCGGTCTGCCGGAACGTATTTATGTAAACAGTGCATTTCTTACCATGGCAATTGCAAAAGGACTTACGATGGCAATTGCAAATCCATCCCAGGATTTATTAATGAATGCGGCAGTGGCTTCGGATATGCTTTTACATAAAGAAGGTTCCGATATCCGCTATATCAATCGGATGAACCAGCGGGCACAGAAGGAAGTTCCGGCAACCGATAACGCAGCTTCGGCAGGCACTTTAGAGCCGGCAAATCCGGTATTTGACTGTGTATTAAAGGGAAATAAGGGCAATATTTTAAAAGAAGTAGATAAAGCTTTGGCAGCAGGAGAAGAACCGGGAGCGATTATTAATGGACAGTTGATTCCTGCCATTAATGAAGTAGGTGTCCTTTTTGACAAGCAGATTTATTTCCTGCCGCAGCTGATTTCCAGTGCGCAGACCATGCAGCATGCCATTGAATACTTGGAGCCAATGCTTTCCAAAGATAAGGACGCAGAGCCAAAGGCAACCATTATTATTGCAACCGTAGAAGGTGACATACACGATATCGGTAAGAATCTGGTAGCACTGATGCTCCGTAACTATGGTTATCGTGTTTTAGATTTGGGCAAGGATGTGGCAGCGGATATTATTGTGGATACAGCGTTAAAAGAAAATGCCCAGATTATCGGACTTTCTGCCCTGATGACCACTACTATGATGCGTATGAAGGATGTGGTAGAACTGGCAAAAGAGCGCGGCTGCAACAGCAAGATTATCGTAGGCGGCGCAGCAATTACACAGAGCTTTGCAGATGAAATCGGTGCAGATGGCTATTCCCCGGATGCAGCTGATTGTGTAAAACTGGTAGAGCGTCTGCTGGAAGAAATGTAAATTTTTATTTTGGGAGGTTTTTGATATGGTAAAGATAATTTCAGACAGTACCTGTGATTTATCTGAAGAACTGGTAAAATGTTATGATATTACCATTCTTCCGCTTCACATTTTATTAGGTGACGAAGAATATCTGGATGGAGTAAATATTACTCCGCAGGAGATTTTTGACTGGTCGGATGAACACAAGACCACTCCAAAGACTTCAGCACCATCCGCAGAGCAGGCAGTAGAATTGTTAAAGCCTTATGTAGAAAAAGGTCAGGAGGTTATCTGTTTTGCCATTGCATCCGGAATGTCATCTTCTATGAATGTCATGCGTCTTGCAGCGGAAGAACTGAATGCGGAAAATCTGGTGACTGTAATTGATTCTGCAAATCTTTCTACCGGTATTGGGCTTCTTGTCATAGAAGCAGCCGAAATGGCACAGCAGGGAAAGAGCGCAGCAGAGATTGCTTCCTATATTGAGACATTAAAGCCACTGGTAAGAGCGAGCTTTGTGGTGGATACACTGACCTATCTTTATCGTGGCGGCAGATGCAGCGGACTTGCTGCATTAGCAGGAGGTGCGTTAAAACTCCATCCCCGCATCAGTGTGGAAGATGGTAAAATGGGACCGGGAAAGAAATACCGTGGCAATATGGAAAAGGTTGTACTTTCTTATGTAAAGGATATGGAAGAAGCACTTAAGAATGCCCGCCCGGAACGTGTATTTATCACCCACTCCGGCAGTGCACCGGAAATCGTAGATAAGGTACGGGCTTATCTCAATGACCTGCATGTCTTTCATGAAATTTTAGAGACCAGAGCGGGTGGTGTAGTATCCAGCCACTGTGGACCGGGAACACTGGGTGTTTTGTTTATTGCGAAGGAGTAGGGAGCGTTATTCGATTTAAACGGATATCTCATAAGGCAAGTATCCGGCAGCTTGACAGAATTATTGGAGTAATTTTGAATCTTGAAATATTTTCAAAAATTTTAAATATTTGAAAAATATTTTTGAAAAAGTGCTTGACTTCACTATTCCTATATAGTATACTAGCAAAGCGGGTTGCAGATGAGTAACCCGCAGGAATATGGGATCTTAGCTCAGCTGGGAGAGCATCTGCCTTACAAGCAGAGGGTCACAGGTTCGAGCCCTGTAGGTCCCATTCCAAAACAAATAATTGAATATGGCGGAATAGCTCAGTTGGCTAGAGCACACGGTTCATACCCGTGGTGTCGAGAGTTCAAATCTCCCTTCCGCTACTGAAAAAGAATCTTGCAGATGCAGGATTCTTTTTTTGCTTTACAGGAAATTGCTTTCCTGTAAAGTAAAAAACGCTCCGCGA
>ERZ791884.1354-NODE-1354-length-17718-cov-11.796014_pt1 | contig 17718 bp, 10 predicted proteins | sample MGYA00509941_ERZ791884 | MGnify/ENA primary metagenome ERZ791884 (study PRJEB30046, sample SAMN00792095) | human gut metagenome | study: EMG produced TPA metagenomics assembly of the A metagenome-wide association study of gut microbiota in type 2... | reverse complement strand
CGTTGCCAAAATGCTCGATAATACACAAAGTATTATCTGCGCTTTTGGCTTAGCATCTGCCGTGCCTCGCTCGCCGTATCGGCACTTAGAATTATGCGGTATTGCCTTAAATTTTGTCTTTGCCACGATTATATCACATTTTGCGACATTTGCATTACAAATACGGAAGAAATTTTGTGAAGGATTTGTTATTATAAAGGCGAAGAAGGGCACAATGCGCAGATTGAACAAAATATATTATGCAATTTTGTACAATATGCACATTGTCTGCCAAATAACAAGTTCCACCATTCAATTATACGCAAAATAGAAAGGAGAAAATCTATGAAAGTGTGCTACACCGGCGGCGCTGTCAAGGACTGCGGAAGCTATTATTCCGTAGCCACCAACGCTGTAGAGCTGCGCATCTGGTTCCTGACCGACGATATACTGCGCATCCGCGCGGGCTTTGACGGCGACTGGGATGAAGCCTCCTACAGCCTGACCATGACCGCATGGGAGTCCCGCACCGACGAGCTGATGAAGGACTGCCGCAAGCGCGTCCAGTCCGCCGCCGCAGCCCTGACCGACGGCGACAGGCAGGCCGTTATCCAGGGTGCGCGTCTCAAAGTCGTCATCGAGAAGGCACCGTTCCGCATCATGGTCTATGATAAGGACGGCAGCCTGCTGCACGCCGACATTCCCGACCTGGCCTACCGCGAGGACAGCAACCACCGCCGCATCCACGCCAGCCAGATCGAGGCCGACGACTGCTTCTACGGCTTCGGCGAGAAATCCGGCGAGATCAACAAGGCCGAGAAATACATGAATATGGCTCCCGGCGACGCCATGGGCTACAACGCCAAGGAGACGGATTCCCTCTACAAGCACATTCCGTTCTATATCCGCCTGAACCGCGGCACGAAGCAGGCTGTCGGCTACTTCTACCACAATACCGCCGAGTGCGATTTCAACATGGGCCGCGAGAAGCGCAACTACTGGCACCGCTACTCGTCCTACCGCACCGACGCGGGCGACATTGACCTGTTTTTGATCGCAGGCCCGTCCATCCGCGAGATCATCGAGCGCTACACCGACCTGACCGGCAAGAGCGTCATGCTGCCGAAGGCCGCGCTGGGCTACCTCGGCAGTTCGATGTACTACCCCGAGCTGCCCGAGAACAGCGACGATGCCGTGCTGGACTTCATCGACACGACCCGCGAGGAAGGCATCCCTGCCGACGGCTTCCAGTTGTCCAGCGGCTACTGCGCCGTTGAGACCGCCGAGGGCATCAAGCGCTGCACCTTCACATGGAACCACAAGCGCTTCAAGGACCCGGCAGACTGGTTCGCCCAGATGGAAAAGCGCGGCATCGTTGTCTCGCCCAACATCAAGCCCGGTATGCTGCTCGTCCATCCGCTGCTGAACGAGATGAAGGAGAAGGGCATGTTCCTGCCCGCCTCCGACGACAATGCAGGTCTTGACGGTCTGGCTGTCGGTACCTGGTGGGGCGGCCCCGGCCTGTTTGTGGACTACACTAAGGAATCCACCCGTCTGCACTGGAAGCAGTACATCAAGGATGCGCTGCTGAAATACGGCTGCCGCTCCATCTGGAACGACAACTGCGAGTATGACTCCCTCGTTGACAAGGACGCAAAGGTTTACTTTGAGGGCAAGGGCAGCACGATTGGCACGATGAAGCCGGTCATGAGCAACCTGATGTGCCAGCTGTCCAACGAGGCCATCGAGGAGTATGACCCCGACTGCCGCCCGTTCTCGGTCTGCCGTTCCGGTCATGCGGGCATCCAGCGCTATGCGCAGGTCTGGGCCGGTGACAACCTGACCCACTGGGATACCCTGAAATACAACATCGCCACGATTCTGGGCATGGCGCTCTGCGGCGTGTCCAACCACGGCTGCGACATTGGCGGCTTCTTCGGCCCCGCGCCGGAAGGCGAGCTGTTCGTGCGCTGGGTGCAGAACGGCATCTTCCAGCCGCGCTTCTCCATCCACTCCACGAACACCGACAACACCGTCACCGAGCCGTGGATGTACAGCGACAAAAAGCAGTACATCAAGGACGCTATTGACTTCCGCTATAAGCTCAGCCCGACGCTGTATTCCCTGATGGAGCGCGCGCATGAGAACGGCCTGCCCATCTGGCAGCCGACGTTCTGCGTTTTCCAGAACGACCCGGCCACCTACGATGAGGGCGTGGACTTCATGTTCGGTGATTCTCTGCTGGTTGCGAACGTCGTTGAAAAGGGCCAGACCGTCCGCCCGGTCTACCTGCCCGTGACCGAGAACGAAAACGAGCGGTTCTACGACTTCTACACCCGCGAGGAATACACCCCCGGCCAGACGATTGAGGTGCCGGTTGATATTGCCAGCATCCCGCTGTTTGTGCGCAGCGGTGCCATTCTCCCGATGAGCGGCAACAAGCTGCACAACCTGATGACCGAAAGGACCACCGCGCTGGACATCCTGATGGCCCCCGATGTGGATTCCGAGTTCACGCTGTACGAGGATGACGGCCACACGAACGATTACCGCAAGGGCGCGTATCTCAAGACGAAGATCGCCGTCAAGGCAGGCGTCAAGACCGTCGTGACCTTCACGAATGAGGGCAGCTACGAGACCGCCGTCGAGAGCATGTACCTCGATATGATCCACCGCGAGAAGTCCCCGTTCTATGTGCAGGTGGACGGCAAAGAGCTGCCGCACTTCCTGCACCGCCGCAAGTTTGAGGAGGCCGAGAGCGGCTGGTACTACAGCCAGCGCCTCAAGAGCGTCCAGATCAAATACCCCAACCCCAAGAAGGATCACGAGGTACTTGTCTCGTTCGAACAGTTTGATTTGATCGGGATGTAACCCAGGTTCTTGCCTCCCCTAGCAGGGGAGGTGCCCCGTAGGGGCGGAGGGGTTGAACCTTGCCGCAGCCCGAAATATTTCGGGTAATGGCACGGTTCTCTCCCCCAGCCGCTGCGGCGGCAGCCCCCTCTCAGAGGGGGCCAAGGGGAAAACGGCATATATACAAGAAGGAGAAATACTATGTTCAAAAAATTCGCAGCATTGGCTGCTGCGGCTGCGCTCAGTCTGGGTGTTATGACCGGCTGCGGCGCGTCCGGCACCACCGCCGACTCCACCGGCTACAGCGCCGAGAATCCGCTGGTGCTGACTCTGGCCCACGGCCTGTCCGAGACCCACACTGTCCACATCGCCATGACCCAGTTCGCGGACGAGGTCGCTGAAAAGACCGATGGCCGCATCCAGGTCAAGATCTTCCCCAACGGCCAGCTCGGCAGCGAAAACGAGAACCTTGAGCAGCTGCAGGCTGGCGTTATCGCCATGACCAAGGTTTCTGCACCCGGTCTTGCTACCTACAACGATGCCTTCAACACCTTCGGTCTGCCCTATATCTTCAACGATACCGATGACTTCTACCATGTCATGGATTCGCAGGAAATGCAGGACTTCTTCCTCTCCACCGGTGACGACGGCTTTGTCACGCTGACCTATTACACCTCCGGCGCACGCTCCTTCTACACGAAGGATCGCGCCATCCGCACGCCCGCCGACCTGAAGGGCCTGAAGATCCGCGTGCAGGATATGAAGAGCCAGACCGACATGATGAGCTATCTGGGCGGCATTCCCGTCGCCATGTCCTACGGTGACGTTTACACCTCGCTGCAGACCGGCATCATTGACGGCACCGAGAACAACGAGACCGCCCTGACCACCGGCAAGCACGGCGAGGTCTGCAAGGTCTACTCGGTGGATCAGCACGCCATGATCCCCGATGTCCTCATCATGAGTGAGAAGGTTTGGGAGACCATCAGCCCCGAGGATCAGGAAATCATTCTGGAGGCCGCCCACGATTCCACCGATGCCCACAAGGTCATGTGGGACACCGCTGTGGAGGAGGCCGTCAAGGAAGCACAGGAGACGATGGGCGTTGAGTTCGTCTATGACGTCGACAAGGAAGCCTTCCGCGAGGCAACCCAGCCCATGATCGAAGCCTACGAGGAGCAGTATCCCGGCGTCAAGACGCTGCTGGATACCATCGACGCCGCAAGAGGGGAGGAGTAAGCCATGAAAAACACCTTTGCTGCCATCAAATTCTGGATGGACAAAATTTTGAGCATTGCCTGCGCCGTACTGCTTACCTTTATGACGGTGCTGGTTCTGATTCAGGTTTTCTCCCGCTATATCCTCAACAGCCCCGTGGCTTTCACCGAGGAGCTTGTCCGCTACAGCCTGATCTGGACCGGCTTCATCGGCGCGGCCTACGCCTTCTCCACCCGGGAGCACATGTCCCTGACCCTCATCCGCGACAAATTCACCGGTAAGGCGCACACCGCCCTGCTGGTGGTCATCGATGGTCTGATTCTGCTGATGGCCATCTTCGTATTCACTATCGGCGGCTTTAAGCTGGCTGTCTCTGCCAGCCGCGAGTTCTCGGCCCTGCTGGGTATTCCCCGCAGCCTTGTTTACTCCATCGCCCCGATTTCCGGCGTGTTCATCGTCCTGGCGCAGATCATCAACATCTATGAGGACGTCACCGGCGAAAAAGTTGAATCCAAGGAGGGTGCAGACAAATGAGTATCACCATGACCACCGTTATCCTGTTCGCCGTGTTCGGCGTGCTGCTGTTCCTCGGCGTGCCTATCTCCATCAGCATTGTGGCGTCGTCTATCGTGACCGCCATGTCCACCCTGTCCTGGGACCAGATCACCTTTATCACGATGCAGAAGATGAACTCCGGCGTGGAGAGCTTCTCACTGCTTGCTGTGCCCCTGTTCATTCTGGCCGGCAACATCATGAATAACGGCGGTATTGCCAAGCGCCTGGTCAACTTTGCCCAGCTGTTCGTCGGCAAGATCCCCGGCTCCATGGCGCAGGCCAACATCCTGGGCAACATGCTGTTCGGCGCGCTGTCCGGCTCCTCCGTTGCTGCCGCATCCGCCATGGGCGGCTGCATCAGCCCCATTGAGGAAGAAAACGGCTACGACCCCGCCTACTCCGCCGCCGCCAACATTGCCTCCGCCCCCACCGGCCTGCTGATTCCCCCGACGTCTGCCTTCATTGTCTACTCCACCGTCGCGGGCGGTGTCTCCATCTCCACGCTGTTCATGGCCGGTTACATTCCCGGCATCCTGATGGGCCTGTGCTGCATGGTCGTTGCGTTTATCGGCGCAAAAAAGGCTGGCATGAAAGCCACCGGCATTGACCACAGCCAGAGCATTGCCAAGACCGTCTGGGACGCCGTGCCGTCTCTGCTGCTGATCGTCATTGTCATCGGCGGCATCGTCTCCGGTATCTTCACCGCCACTGAGGGCGCAGGTGTCGCGGTTCTCTACTGCCTGATTCTTTCCATCGTCTATAAGAGCATCGACTTCAAAGGCTTCCTCGGCATCCTGCTCAACTCCGCCAAAACGTCCGGCATCATCCTGTTCCTGATTTCTGCCTCCTCTGCCATGTCCTTCGTTATGGCCTACTCCGGCATCCCGGCAGCCATCTCCAACGGCCTGATGAGCCTGACTGAAAACAAGTACATCATCTTCCTGCTCATGAACATCATCCTGCTGGTCATCGGCATGTTCATGGACATCACCCCGGCCATCCTGATTTTCACCCCGATCTTCCTGCCCATCGCCACCAGCTTTGGCATGACGGAGATCCAGTTCGGCGTTATGCTGATCTTCAATATGTGCCTGGGCAACATCACCCCGCCGGTCGGCTCGGTTCTGTTCGTCGGCTGCGGCATCGGTCATGTCTCCATCGAGCAGGTCACGTCCAAGCTGATCCCCTACTTTGTGGCACTGGTTGCCGCCCTGCTGGCTGTCACCTACATCCCGGCCCTGTCTCTGGGCCTGCCCAGCCTGATGGGCCTGATTTAAATATTGGCTGATTAAAATAGTACAGCCCCCGCCAAGCTCTATGAGTTTCTGGCGGGGGCTGTGCTGTTATTTTGCCACCGTAGTGGTCAAACGGTGGTCAAAAATCTTCCATGCGCAGCACGCAGCATTCCGAAAATATCTTGGAAAAATTGGACGATTCGCTCGTAAAAGGTTGACGCGGCTGCGTTCGGGGGTATATCATATTTGTATAGATCCTTGCGCGGAGGGAGGAACGCACGATGATCCGAATCGGCATTGTGGACGATGAAAAACAAGAAAGAGGCCAACTGAAACAGGCACTGGCGCGGTTTGGCGCGGAGAACGGCACAGAACTGAACGTACAGGAGTTCGACTGTGCGGCAGTCTATCTGGCGGCGCAAGACCGTGATTTTGACATTTTATATCTGGACATTGATATGCCGCAGATGTCCGGCATGGAACTGGCCGAAAAAATCCGGGAGACAGATCAAGACGTCATCCTCATTTTTTGCACGAATTTGCAGCAATTCGCGCTGAACGGGTACAGTGTCGGGGCGCTGGGCTTTATTGTAAAGCCGATACAGTGGTACTCCTTCCATATGTATCTGACGCGGGCGCTGAAGGTGCTGCAAAAGCGCGCCGGTCAAAAGACTGCGCCGCCGCACATTGTCGTCAAGGACGGCACCGTGACGCGGCTGCTGGATGCAGCGGAAATCGCCTATGTGGAGGTGCGCCAGCACGACCTGCTGTACAACCTGTGCGGCGGGGACGGTAAGACCGAGATCATCAAAAACCGCGGTTCGATGCAGGAAATCGCGGCGCAGCTGACGCCCTACGGCTTTGTGCGATGCAGCGCCAGTTACCTTGTGAACCTGCGCTGTATCACGGCGGTAAGCCGTATGAATGTCTATATCGGCGGGGCGGCACTGCCCATCGGGCGCACCTACAAGGACGCCTTCACCGAAGCATTCTCTCGATATATGGCAAAAAAGGAGTGGGAAGACCCGTGCCGGTCATAAATTGGATACTGAACCAGCAAATCCAGCTGGGTATGATTCTATGCGCCTGCCTGTTTGTCCCGTGGGGGCAGCGCCGCAGCTGCTTCGTTCCGCGGCTGGCGGCGGGTGTATGGGCCTTTCTTGCGCTGACGGACACCCTGGCATTCCTGCCGCTTTGGGCAAAATTGCTGCTGTATACGACGCTGCTGTTTGACCTGATATGGTTCAGCTTTGACTGCAGCCCGCTGCACGCCCTGTTTTATACAACCTGTGCCTACGCGGTGCAGCACATTGCCAGTAAGCTGGCCTATATGCCTATTATTTGGCTGATTCTGCATGGGCACACGGACAGGCTCGATCCCTTTATCATTCTGCTTTTCAGCAACCTTGTGGTCTGTCTGGTCATCTACCGGCTGCTCACCCTGCGCATCCGGCGCGGGCGCCTGCTGTTTGACAATGTCAAGACCGTGCTTTACTCCGGCTTTTTCCTGATTGCCGCGGTCTACCTGAGTGTTGTGCTGGAGAATGTCCTGGACAGCAGCGCAGAGTCCTACCTGACCGCCTATCTGGCGCTGAATGCGTTCTGCATCCTGTTTGCCATCACGATTCTGGCGCTGGAATTTTCAAATTGCAGCATCAAGAGTCTGGAACACGAAAATGAAATGCTGGCGCAGCTGCTGGAATGTGACAAGCAGCAGTATGAGCAGGCAAAAAAAGACATGGAAAAAATCAACATCCGCTACCATGACCTGAAACAGCAGTATTCCCGCGCCACAGATGAGGAACGCGCCCGTCTGGAAGAAGAGATGAACAACCTGAACCTGCGCTATTTCACCGGGAATAAGGCGCTGGACATCACACTGACCCAAAAATCGGCACTCTGCGGGCAGGCAGGTATTCAACTGGTCTGCTCGGCAGACGGCAGTTGTCTGGAGAATATGAAGCACTACCACATTTACTCCCTGCTGGGCAATGCGCTGGACAATGCCATTGAGTGTCTGACGCAGGTAAGCGATGTGTCTAAGCGGGTCATCACGCTGGACATCAGCCGCTGCCGTGACATGGCGGTCATCCGCGTGCAGAACTACACCCCCGCACCGCCGACGCTGCGGGACGGCGCTATCGTCACAACCAAGCAGAATACTGAGGAGCATGGCTACGGCATAAAAAGCATCAAAAGCATTGCCGAGCTGTACGGCGGCACGGCAGACTGCTTTGTGGAGGACTCGATTTTTTACCTGGTGGTCACCTTCCCCTGCGGGAAAAGCCAAAAAGAAACTGCATAACCCAAAAGCGACTGCCGAAAGGTGGTCGCTTTGCTTTTTGTCATTTGTGCCGTGTTTTTTGACGTTTACGCCAACTCCATTGACCCGGTCAACGCTTCCCTTTATGATAGTTTTGTGAAAAAGATACGAAAGGTTTCTGCAAAAGGGAAGTGCACAGCCCTTGGCAGCAAGCGCATCGTATCATTCATCTGTGACAGTTTAGGAAGGAGAAAAACCTATGGCACAAAAGGAAACCTCAAGCAAGTCCCGCCGTTGGCTGGGCTTGTCCGGCGCGGCTGTGCTGGTGGCCAACCTTGTCCTGACCGGAACGACCATTGCGTTCCAGCAGGAAGGCGAAGTCAACCATGCACTCGGCATCGAAGGCGCTGGCGCATCTTACGGCGGCACGGAGTTCTCCGCTGACGGCACCCTGTCTGACGCAAGCTACGCAAAGTACATCGAAGCCGCTTATCAGTTCTGTGAGCAGGAGGAGGAAGAGGGCAGCGTGCTGCTCTACAACCGCAACAACGCCCTGCCGCTTTCCGAGTCTGAGCGCAACGTCACGGTCTTTGGCCGCGGCAGCATCGACCCGGTGTTCCGCAGCACCGCAGGCGGTTCCTCCACGAACCCGGATTACCAGAAAACCCCCGTTGACGCCCTGCAGGATGCCGGCTTCAACGTGAACCAGACCGTGCTGGACGCCTACGCTTCCGCCGAAGCGCCGAAAGCAAGAAGCGTTTCCAGCGTGGGCGAATATGACCCGGCGCTGTTCACCGGCAGCGTCACCGACTCGTTTGCGTCCTACGGCGATGTCGCGTTTGTGACGCTGTCCCGCTTTGCCACCGAGGGCAACGACCTTGCGATGGTCAACGACGAGGGCAAGCGTATGCTGGAGCTGGACGACAACGAGAAGGCGATCTTCCAGAAAATCAAGGACTCCGGCAAATTCAAGAAAACCGTCGTCCTGCTGAACTCCGTCTTTGCGATGGAGATGGACTGGCTGGACGAGTACAATGTTGACGCTGTGCTGTGGGTCGGCAACCCCGGCTTCTACGGTATGCCCGGCGCCATCCGCGTTGTGACCGGTGAGGTCAACCCCTCCGGTCACACCACCGCCACCTTTGCCGCCAACTCCCTGTCCGCGCCCAGCGCCGAAAACTTCGGTCTGCACGCCTACAACTACGGCAGCAAAACGCCCCGCGCGGCAGGCGACAGCTTTGTCAGCTATAACGAAGGCATCTACGTCGGCTACCGCTACTACGAGACCCGCTACGAGGACACCATCCTCGGTCAGGGCAACGCCGATTCCACGGTTGGCACAAAAGCCTCGACCGACGGCTGGAACTACGCCGAGGAGGTCTGCTTCCCCTTCGGCTACGGTCTGTCCTACACGAACTATGAGTACAGCCTTGACAAACTGGACTACAACAGCGACACCGACACCTTTACGGCGACTGTCACGGTGAGCAACACCGGTGACGTGGACGGCAAGGCTACGGTGGAGCTGTACGGACAGTCCCCCTACACCGACTACGACAAGCAGAACAACGTCGAAAAGTCCTCGATCCAGCTGCTGGGCTATGACAAAATCGACGTGGCCGCAGGTGCATCCGAGACTGTCACGGTCGATGTGCCCGGCTACTTCCTCGCGTCCTATGACGCCAACGGCGCAAAGGGCTACATCCTCGATGCGGGCGATTACTACTTCGCCGTCGGCAACGGCGCACACGAGGCACTGAACAATGTGCTGGCCGCCAAGTGCGGTGACGCCGTTGCGGGCAAGCTGATCGATCAGGACGGCAATGTCGTCACCGGCAACACCGCCGCCGTGGCCACCTGGACCGCCCCCAACACCGAGGTCGATACCCAAAAGTACCGCAACTCCCGTTACAACAGCGATGTGGAAGTCACGAATACCTTCGACGACGCTGATGTGAACTACTGGGCGAACGACGACGAAAAAATCACCTACCTGTCCCGCAGCGCGTGGGATACGACCTACCCCACCACGCTGGAGACCCTGACGGTCAACGATAAGCTGTACAACGGTCTGAATATGCAGACCTACGTCAAGGCAGCCGATGCCAAGAGCGTTTCCGACTTCAACCTCGGCGTGGAGCTGGACGAGAAGATCAACTTCAGCGATATGGTCGGCGTCGCCTTCGACGACCCGAAGTGGAACGACTTCCTTTCTCAGCTGACGCTGAGCGAGCTGCTCATCAACATGGGCGACTCCAAGGGCATCAAGGCTGTCAAGGCTGTCAACAAGCCCGGCTGCACCATCGTCGATGGTCCCGAGGGCATGAACGGTCAGTTTAAGTACGGCGACCGCCGCAACTGCACCGGCTGGGCTACGCTGCCCATCGTCGGCGCCACCTGGAACCACGATGTGCAGACCCGCTTTGGCGAGATGTACGGCGAGGATGCGCTGTATGCGTCCATCCCCATCGCCTACGCGCCCGGCGCGGACACCCTGCGCTCTCCCTACTCCGGTCGTACCTCGGAGTATTTCTCCGAGGACGGCGTTCTCAGCTACTATGCTGCCAAGGCCGTTTCCCACGGTATGCGCAACAAGGGTCTGATCGGTACGGTCAAGCACTTCTTTCTGAACGAGCAGGAAGCCGGTCGTCAGGGCATTTCCACCTTTGCGAACGAGCAGTCCATCCGCGAGATCTATATGCGCGCCTTTGAGGGTTCTCTGGCTGAGGGCGATTCTCTCGGCGTTATGACCGCTTACAACCGTATCGGCGTTATGTACGCTGCCGCCAACCAGGGCATTCAGCACATCCTGCGCGACGAGTGGAACTACGGCGGCTACATCATCGACGATGCGCTGACCGCGTCCGAGTATTCCTCCGCCCCCGAAATGCTGATGGCAGGCAACAACATCTTCTGCCTGGATACCGCCCGCCCGAACGAAATCGAGAAGCTGATCACCAGCACCGATGACGGCGACCTGCTGCAGAAGGTCATTGACTCCAACCATTATCTGTACTACATCATGCTGCAGTCCTCTATGGGCGGCTCCGGCGCGGAGGACGTTGTCGTTTCCGACGCAGCCCCGTGGTGGCAGACGACCCTGCGCGCTCTCGATGCTGTGTTCTGCGCACTGGCCGTTGCCGCTGTCGTGATGTATGTGCTGCACACCTACACGGACGTTTTCTCCGAGGAAAAGCGGAAAAATCGTGCCGCCAAAAAGAATTGATGGAGGTGGAACCCGATGAATAAAGGCTTGAAAAATAAAGGGCTGGGCAGCTGGTTCTGCCTTGCCGCAGCGCTGGTCGCGCTGATCACCGGCATTGTATTCCTGCTCACACAGGCCACGGCCGCCCCTCTGGGTCACTCCGGCACGATGGCCGGCGTGGTGCTGCTGGTCGGTGCTGCCGCTTCGCTCGTTTTCTTCTTTGTTTCCGTTCCGTTCAGCGCGCTGATTCAGGCGGTCATTTATAACATTGCCCTGTATCTTGTCGTTGTGCAGTTGTATTTCGTCTTTGCCGACGTCATCAACCATGTCACCTTTGCGGGCGGCAACGCCGGTCTGTGCGTGTTTTATATGGTCGGCACCTTCATTGCCTGCCTGCTCAGCGTGATCGCCTGCTTCTGCAAGCAGACGAAAACCGGCGAGGCAAAAGCCACCAGAAAACAGTTTGCTGCCGCCGGTGCGGTGGTTGTGGTCGCTGCGGTCTGCGTGGGCGGTTTCTCCCTGCAGAGCAGCAGCCTGCCCTCGAACGGCGATGCGGAGGTTGCCCCCGATGCGGCGCAGACCTCTGCCGATGGTCCCGTTATGAACTACAACGACAACGAGTTCACCTCCAAGACGCTGGATGACCTTGTTGCCATCCCGCAGGAAACCTGGGAAGCCAAGGAGCCGAACGGGGAAGTCGCCTACTTCTTCGAGGGTCAGTACACCGAGGGCTTCAGCACCATCGTGGATCCGGCGTGTCTTGATATGTACTGCTACACCGACGGTTCGATGTGGGGTTCCTTCAGCGGTCCCAGCACCTCCGTGGGCGGCGACTCTATCTCCCATGTTTACGGCTACTGGTACAACTACGATGAAAACGGCGAGAAGAACTTCGTCATTCATCTGCTGGGCAATCAGGACGCCGACGGCACCGTGCGCCCCACCGATGTGGATGGCGGCGCAGATGCGGATATCTTCGTCTTTGACACCGACCACGGCGTATACAGCATGGAAGCCAGCCTGAGCTATGGCGTTATGGGCGGTGCGTTTACCCGCAACATCAACATCTACGGTCAGCCCTATGCCCCTGCCAAGAGCCTGACGATCGATGCCTCCAACCTGCGCACCTTCTACACGGGCGACATCTTCAACCCCGGCGAGCTGGTTGTGACGGCTACCCGCGCCAACGATGCGGAGGAGTCCATCTGGGGCGGTCGCTTGACCTTCACCGGTTACGACAGCGACACCGCAGGCACCAAGACCGTGACGGCCTCCTTCCTGGGTGCGACCGCTACGTTTGAAGTGCAGGTCGAGGATCTGGTCACCGAGCAGTACACCGGCAGCTATGAGCTGGTTCAGGGCGAAACGCCCACCGCAACGGATGCCGTGCTGCTGGTGGATTACTCCCACAAGGTCTGCACGCTGACTGCCGCCGACGGCTCTGCCTCCATCACCGGCACGCTGGTGGATGTGCAGGACGATGCCCTCACCATGACCCTGAACGGCAGCGATGCCCTGACGGTGCCCATCACCGAGGGGGAGGACGGCAGCAAGCAGCTGACCATTCCCGCCCACGACGAAATCGTTTCCGGCTGGGGCTACAGCAACACCTACTCCATCAACGAGGCTGTGGTCACGCTGGCGGCAGAGTAAGCGTCCATTGCCCCTGATAAAACATAACGGTACTTGCTGAATAAAAGCCGCGTCTGATGTCTGCTTGCAGGCGTTGGATGCGGCTTTTCTTATGAGAAGGGAAAATATATGCAAAATACAGAACTTTTGCTGAAAGAATTGACCTTGGAAGAAAAATGCGCCCTGCTTTCCGGCGCGGAAACCTTCAAAACGCGGGGTATGCCCCAACACGGCATCCCGCAGATCTGGCTGTCGGACGGTCCCCACGGCTTGCGCAAGCAGGCAGGGGAGAGCGACCACTTGGGGCTGAATCCCAGCGTGCCCGCTACCTGCTTCCCCACGGCGTCGGCTGTTGCGAACAGCTGGGATGCCGCGCTGGGCGAGGAAATCGGCGCAGCCTTGGGCGAGGAAGCCGCTGCGCAGGAAGTGTCGGTGGTGTTGGGACCGGGGCTTAACATGAAGCGCAACCCGCTGTGCGGGCGCAGCTTTGAGTATTTCTCCGAGGACCCGTATCTCGCGGGCAAGCTGGCGGCGGGATATATTCGCGGCATCCAGTCCAAGGGCGTAGCTGCCTGCCCGAAGCACTTTGCCGTCAACAGTCAGGAAACGCGGCGTATGGCTTCGGATTCCATCGTGGACGAGCGCACCCTGCGGGAAATTTACCTGACCGGGTTTGAAATTGCCGTCAAAGAGGGGCATCCCCGCAGCATTATGTCGTCCTACAATCTTGTGAACGGTACCTATGCCAACGAGAATAAGCACCTGCTCATGGAGATCTTGCGCGGTGAGTGGGGCTTTGACGGCGCGGTCATCACCGACTGGGGCGGAAGCAACGACCACGCGCTGGGTGTGAAAAACGGCTCCACGCTGGAAATGCCTGCGCCCGGCGGGGACAGCGTGCGCGAACTGTTGGCGGCGGTGGAAAGCGGAAAAATCACCGAAGCAGACATCGACGCCCGCTTGTCTGAATTGCTGCCGCTGGTGTTTGATACCAAGGCTGCGCTGGACGCTGCCCCGCGTGAGTTTGATGCGGCAGCCCATCATGCGCTTGCCCGCCGCGCCGCCGAGGAAAGCCTTGTGCTGCTGAAAAACGAGGGCTCTTTGCTGCCGTTGGCGGCGGGCAACAAGGTGGCTGTCATCGGCGACTTTGCCAAGAATCCGCGCTACCAGGGCGCAGGCTCCAGCATGGTGAACTCGACACAGGTGGATGTGCTGCTGGATAAGCTGATCGACTCCGAGTTGAACGTCATCGGGTATCAGCAGGGCTTTGACCGACACGGTAAGCCGGATGCAGCTTTGCAGAAATCTGCCTGCGAACTGGCGACACAGGCGGATACAGTTATTTTGTGCATGGGTCTGGATGAAATCGCTGAGAGTGAGGGTCTTGACCGCAGCAATCTGCGCCTTGCGCAAAATCAGGTGGATCTGCTGCAGGCTGTGGCGGCTGTCAACCCGAAAATTGTCGTGGTATTGTACAGCGGCAGCGTAGTCGAAACGCCGTGGCTGGACAACTGCCAAGCCCTGTTGTACGCCGCCTTAGGCGGTCAGGCGGGGGCGGGCGCCGTTGCGGATGCGCTGACCGGCAAGGTCAATCCCTGCGGCAAGCTGGCAGAAACATGGCCGTTGGCCTACGCCGACGTCCCCAGCGCCGCCGACTTTGCCACCCGCCGCAAGACTGTGGAGTACCGCGAGGGGCTGTACATCGGCTACCGCTACTTTACCACGGCGGAAAAAGCTGTGCGCTTCCCGTTTGGCTATGGCATGAGCTACACGACGTTTGCGTACAGCGATATGGTCGCCGATGAACAAGGGGTCAGCCTTACCGTAACGAACACCGGCAGTGTGGCAGGAACGGAAATTGTGCAGCTGTATATTGCTAAAAAGAACAGTGAGCTTTTCCGCCCTGCAAAGGAACTGAAAGGCTTTGCCCGCGTAACGCTTGCCCCCGGTGAGAAACAGCGCATCACCATCATGCTGGACGATAAGGCGTTCCGTTTCTGGAATGTCAAGGCTAACCGCTGGGAAATCGAGGGCGGCGAGTACGAGCTGCTTGTCGGCGCAAGCGTGGAGGACATCCGGCTGTGCGAGAAAATCACCGTGCATGGAACGGCTACCGTGCATCCGTATGAAGATGTGGACTTGGATTGCTATTATAAGGGCGATGTGCTGCACGTTTCCGATGCGGACTTTGAAAAGCTGTTGGGGCATCCCATCCCGAAAGGCAAAACCAAAATTGACCGCAATCTGACCTTGGGCGAACTGAACCACGCACGCAGCCCGCTGGGCTGGCTTGTCTGGCTTGTGCTGACGATCCTGTTGGATGTCAGCTATAAACGCGGCAAGCCGGACCTGAACATCTTGTTCCAGTACAATATGCCCCTTCGCGCCTTGGCAAAGATGACGAACGGCGCCATCAGCATGGGCATGGTGGACGGCATTGTCATGGAATTGCAGGGCTTCTGGATCCTGGGTCTTGTGCGGGTGATTTATGAAGCGATTAAGAATGTGGTGCTGAATGCGCAGATGGAAAAGCGTCTGCGCGGCGCTTGATGGAGGTTGCATTATGCAATTTTGGAATAATTTTGCGGCTAAACACCCCGCCGCAGCCAAGTGGGTGCGCGAGGGCGGTCTGTTCGTCATCGTGTCGAATCTGATCACCGTGTTCAAGTATCTGCTGCTGCAATTTTTGCCCGCTGCGTTCAGCAGTCTGCCGGTGGTGGATTTCGGCTGGCCCGGCGTGGATGTGACCCTGTTTGGGGAAACCTTCAAGTGGAACATCCTCGGCTACGATGCCGCCCACGGCGGTCTGCCGTATTTCTGCGCTTACATGATTGCTATGGTCATCGGCGAGTGTATCAACTTCCCGATCCAGCGCAATTTCGTGTTCCGCAGTAAGGGCAATTTAGGCAAGCAGATCGCGTGGTATGTGCTGGCTTTCTGCGTCATCACCTGCATCGTCAACTCCATCAACTGCGTATGGGTTGCCGTAGCCGGGCTGCTGGTGCCGGACTTTATTTATAACATCGGCACGACGGTTTTGAACGGCGGCGTGTCTATGGTCATTTTCTTCTTTGTCAACAAAATCATCTTCCCTGAAAGCGGGAAGTGATGGAGAAAATATCACTTTCCGAGCGCTGCAGATAACGGATTGCAGTTTTGGATGATGAGCAAGCCCTGCTGATGAAATCCGTCATAGGTGGATTGTCGCCGTGAATTGTGAACGTCTCGTAAGCAATTTGCGCTTACTATTGACCGACTGATACTGACTGGAGTAAAAAGAGCCCGGAGGGCCTTACCAAATCGGTAAGGTTCTCCAGGCTCTTTTTTCTCGCCGGAAAGTGCATGCAAATGGGTTACACAGAATAACGATACAACACGGAAGGGAAGAGAACTTCTAATTAGACCAATTCTGAAAGATCGTACGAAATACGCACGAGGACTGCCAGAGTGAATCAGAACGGATTCATTCCCACGCCCCGCCCTAGCGTAAAAGGCATAAACGTAAAATGCCTGACAATCATTTCATAACCACCTGCATGGATGGTGCAGCCGAACGGGGATATATGTCTGCCTCAAGACTTATACATTCTTCACAAGCAGTGCCTGATACGGTTCCAGTTCTACATCCGCCAGCCAGACGGGCTGACCGTCTGCGGAACGGTAGCTGCCGCCCAAAGCGTCAAGACCGGCCCCTGCCGGGTACTCGGTAAAGTTGAACAGCCCCACCAGCGTTTCCTCGCCGTGCTTGCGTACCAGTGCCAGGACGCCGGGGTTGTGGGTGTCCCATGTGGTTACCCACGCATCCGGGGCAAAGCACTCGTCTGCCCGCATTTTGCGCAGTTCTTCCATGCCCTGCCACAGCTTGTTCGGCAGCGTACCCTTTTGGGTGCGCTGTTTTGCGTTTTCCCAGTTAAACGCACTGCGGTGCAGGTTGCGGCTGTCGTCTGCCCGATTGGGGTCGGACTTATAATCCCAGCCGTTGAGCTGGGCAATCTCGTCGCCGGAGTTCAGCATCGGAAATCCATGCAAAAATGCCATGACGCTATGCAGCAGCAGGTCGCGGCGGACCGCGTAGTCCAGCGCAATCGTATCGCCCGATTCCAGCGCCTGCTCCACTCCGCACAGGCTGGCGGTGGTGCCGCAGCTGCGGGCATCGCCGGTAGCGGGGTCGTAGTTGTACAGCTCTCCCTTTGCCCAGCTTCCGGGGAAATCGCCCGCATAAAAATGGTAGAGATACTCCTTGTGCTTTTGGGGGTCAATATCAAAACGGTTCTCAGCCGCTTCATCCAGACCCCAGCCGATATCATCGTGGCAGCGCAGATAGTTTACAAACCAGCAGTTGCCCGGCAGGGCGTGCAGGGCGTCCAGCTGTGCCTTCAGCAGGCGGGTGTCACGGCTTGCCAAGGCAGCCCACAGGTTGACCATGGTGGATACATTGTAAAGCATGTGACATTCCGGCTTTTCGGGTGTGCCAAAGTACGCCGCCAGCTCCTTGGGCGCCATGACCACTTCACCCTTGAGGATGACCGCGGGGCAGACACATTCTAGCACCATGCGCAGCATCCGCACAATGGTATGTACCTGCGGTAAATTGCGGCAGGTCGTGCCAAGCTGTTTCCAAATGTAAGGCACAGCGTCAATGCGGAACACTTCCACACCCAGATTTGCCAGATGCAGAATACTTTTGGTCATGTCCACGAACACCGCCGGGTTTGCGTAGTTCAGATCCCACTGGTAGTCGTGGAAGGTGGTCAGCACCCACTTGTGCATCTCCTCGCACC
>ERZ791884.1344-NODE-1344-length-17826-cov-2.630690_pt1 | contig 17826 bp, 17 predicted proteins | sample MGYA00509941_ERZ791884 | MGnify/ENA primary metagenome ERZ791884 (study PRJEB30046, sample SAMN00792095) | human gut metagenome | study: EMG produced TPA metagenomics assembly of the A metagenome-wide association study of gut microbiota in type 2... | reverse complement strand
ATATAATTCCGCCGGTAGAAGTTGATGGTCAGGTCCGCCAGCTCCTGCGGCGTAAACGCCGCCCGCCGGGTATCGTTGCTCCGGCGGTTGACGCAATAGGTGCAGTCATAGACACAGCAGTTGCTCATCAGCACCTTCAGCAGCGTGACGCACCGCCCATCAGCGGAGAAGGTATGGCAGCAGCCGGCGATGGACGAGGTGGTGTTGCCGATATAGCCCTGCCGGAACCCGCGGCGGACGCCGCTGGAGGTACAGGCGGCGTCATACTTGGCTGCGTCCGTCAGGATCTCCAGCTTGGCAAGAACGTCCATCTTCACCGTGCCGCAGCGTGGCGGCGGGTATGACGGGTGGGCTGTTCGATATAGTCCACCACTCGAAATACCTGGGCTGCCAGCGTGGATACGCCTACCAGCATAAAGAAAAAGCTCCAACCGATCATAACACGTTCCCCCAATCGAACAAATGTTTTATCTGCTTTTATCATACATCGAACACTTGTTCGTGTCAAGAAAAACTTGTCAAAAAAAGAAGAATCCCCTGCCCTTTTTTCAAAAGAGCAGGGGATTTATGAGCTGTTTTGCCGGAAATCGCGATTACTGGCACTGAGCCAGAGCGTTCAGCAGATCGTCAATAGCGCTTTCGGGAGTGGCCCAGCTTGTGACGAAGCGGTACATAATGTGTTCTTCGTCGATGACCCGCTCCACCTGGAACTCAAAGCCCATGGCGGCCAGCTTTTCGGCGGTCTGGATCTTCATGACCGGGAACTGCTGGTTGGAGGGGGAGGGGACCGGGAACTCATAGCCCAGCGCCTTGAAGCCGTCCCGCAGACGGAAAGCCATGTCATTGGCGTGACGGCCGATGTCGAAGTAGAGATCGTCCTTCAGCAGCGCCTGGAACTGTACGCCCAGCAGCCGGCCCTTGGCCAGCATACCGCCCCGCTGCTTGATGTGCCAGCGGAAGTGGGGGCAGGGGACCGTCAGCACCACGGCTTCGCCGAACATTGCGCCGTTCTTGGTGCCGCCGATGGTGAACACATCCGTCAGCGCCGCCAGATCCGCCAGCGTCAGATCGCTTTCCGGGGAGGTGAGGGCGGAGCCAAGACGGGCGCCGTCCAGGAACAGCAGCAGGCCGTGCTCGTCGCAGCAGTGCCGCAGAGCGGTCAGCTCCGCCTTGGTGTAGACGGTGCCGATCTCAGTGGTATCGGAAATGTAGACCATCTTGGGGGAGACCATGTGCTCCGAGCCGTCATGACGGGCCAGAACGGCCTCCACCATAGCGGGGGTCACCTTGCCGTCCGGGGAGGTCTCCACGCAGACCTTGTGGCCGGTGGCTTCGATGGCACCGGTCTCATGGCAGTTGACGTGGCCGGTGTGGGCGGCGATCACCGCCTCATAGGAGGCCAGCAGCGCCGTGATGACCGTCAGGTTGGTCTGGGTGCCGCCGACCAGAAAGTGAACATCCGCTTCGGGAGCGGCGCAGACCGTCCGGATCAGGTCACGGGCCTCCTCGCAGATGGGGTCCACGCCGTAGCCGCAGGTCTGGACCAGATTGGTGTCCGTCAGAGCCTGAAGAACCTGGGGATGTGCGCCTTCGCTGTAATCGTTGCGGAAGCTGTACATGAAAAAAACCTCTTTTCTGTAATCGGATTGTTACCGCTTGTTTCTTGACTATTATAACGCAAATCGTGTATATTAGCAAGCAGAGAACACAATAGAAAGAAAATGAACGCCCTTGAGGGACGTTTATAAGGAGGCACTATGAAGAAATTGTTTGCGCTGGCGGCTGTGGCCCTGACCCTGTGCGGCCTGCTGACCGCCTGCGGCAGCAAAACAGGAACTGCCAATGACGTGGATCTGACTGGATTTTACAACGCTCTGGCGGAGCAATACGGCTGGGGCGACGATATGATGGATCTGGACGGTGAAATGCTGGAGATGTACTATCCGGGTCTGGGGGACATCCCCGCCAAGCAGCTTCTGGCCAAGGCCCCGGTGATGTCCTACGCCGTAAGCGAGTATGTGTTCCTGCAAGCCGACAGTGAGCAGGATGCCGCGCAGGCGGTGAAGATCCTCCAGACCCGGATCGACAGTCAGGCAGACGGGGATGCCTTCTATCCCGAGACCATTGACCAGTGGAAGGCTGCCAAGGTGCTGCAAAACGGCGCCTATGTGGCAATGATCGCATCCGGTGAGCACCAGACGGAGATCGAGGATGCCTGGAACGCCCAGTTCGGCGCGTAACAGCCTGGCGCGGAACGACCAGCCGTGACACCACGGCTGGTTTGCTATGTAGAAACGGAAAAAACACTGCATTTCAACGTCATTAAAGCAGAATTGCTTTACAGAAAAAGAAGGTGAACAGCCCATGCGTTTCAGCAGCTTACCCTTTTTATTCGGCTTTTTGCCTATCACGCTGGCGATCTACTTCGCCGTTCCCCTTCGGTGGCGGAATCTGGCGCTGCTGCTGGCCAGCCTGGTGTTCTACGGCTGGGGGGAGCCGGTCTATATCAGCATTATGGTGCTGTCCATCCTCATCGACTATACCCACGGCCTTCTGGTGGAGAAGTACCGCAGCCGGGACAAGCTGGCCCGGTGGTTCGTGGCGGAGAGCGTGCTGCTGAATTTGGGACTGCTGGGCTTTTTCAAGTATTGGGACTTCTTCGCCGCCAACCTCTCCCTGATCCCCGGCGTTTCCATTTCCGCGCTGGGATTGCCCCTGCCCATCGGCATTTCCTTTTTCACCTTTCAGACCATGAGCTACACCATAGACATCTACCGGCAGGACGCCCCCGCCCAGCGGAACATGGTGTCCTTCGGCGCCTATGTGACCATGTTCCCGCAGCTGGTGGCGGGGCCGATCGTCCGCTATAAGGATGTTGCGGCGGAGCTGATTCACCGGACGAACACGGCATCGGCGTTCGCCGCCGGGGCACGGCGGTTCACCGTGGGCCTTGCGAAAAAAGTGCTGCTGGCCAACAGCATCGGTGCACTGTGGGACGCGGAGCTGGCGGCGCAGTCTGCCGGGACGCTGACGGTCGTCGGCGGCTGGCTGGGCATCGCGGCCTTCGGCTTTCAGATCTACTTCGACTTCTCCGGCTATTCCGACATGGCCATCGGCATGGGGCAGATGCTGGGCTTTCACTTCCCGGAAAACTTCAACTACCCCTATACCGCTGCCTCCGTGACGGAGTTCTGGCGGCGGTGGCACATGTCCCTGACCACATGGTTCCGGGAGTATCTGTACATCCCCTTGGGCGGCAGCCGGAAGGGGACATGGCGGACGGTGCGGAATATCTTCCTTGTCTGGTTCTGCACCGGCTTCTGGCACGGGGCAAGCTGGAATTTCATCCTATGGGGTCTGCACTTCTTTGGGTGGCTCATGCTGGAAAAGTATCTGCTGCGGGACTTCCTCCAAAAGCTGCCATCGTGGCTGCGGCATTTCTACACGCTTGTGGTGGTGTTCGTGGGCTGGGGCGTGTTCGCCATGGAGGATCTCGCCGGCTGCGCCGGGTATTTCAAAACCTGCTTCGGCAGCGGAACGCTGTGGAGTGCCGATGACGGCTACTACCTGACAGCCTACGGCCTGACGCTGCTGCTTTTAACGGTTGGCTCCACCCGTCTGCCCCGAAAGGTCTGGGACCGGTTGCCGGAGCGGACGAGAGACCTGCTGGGGCCGCTGCTGATGACGGCGGGGCTGGTGATCTGCACGGCCTACTTGGTAGACGGCAGCTACAACCCGTTTTTGTATTTCCGATTCTGATTCTTTATTTTACCCAAGAAGGGAGGGAACCGCATGGCGAACAAGGGACGACTGACCACGGGGATCTTCTGCCTGTTTCTGGCAGGATTGCTGGCGTGGCACATTGCGCTGCCGGACCGGGTGCGCTCTGAAACGGAAAACCGGACGCTGGCCCAGTTCCCGGACTTTTCTTTGGAAACCCTGAAAAACGGTAGCTTTACCGCGGGGATGGAGGACTATTTTGCCGACCAGTTCCCTCTGCGGGATGACTGGACGGGCCTGAAGGCCCGGTGCGAGCAACTGTTGGGCAAGCGGGAATTCAACGGCGTCTATCTTTGCGGTGATACCCTTATCGCCAAGGTGGACGAACCGGACAGGCTTCAGGCGGAAAAGAATTTAGACTACGTGAAGCGGTTTGGAGAAGCATCTCATGGCCGGGTGCTTTTGGGGTTGATCCCCTCGGCGGCAGAGGTCTGGAAGGACAGGCTGCCGCAGGGCGCGCCCAGCTTCGATCAGGCTGCGTTTATCCAAAACGCGGCGGAGAAAACGGGCCTGCCCACGGTGGATCTGCTGGGAGCCTTGACGGAACACGCGGGGGAACCTATCTATTACCGAACCGACCACCACTGGACCACCCGCGGAGCGTTCTACGGAGCCAACGCACTGTTAAACGCCTTGGGGAAGGAGCCATTAAAGGAAACTGGCTTTACACCGGAAAGCGCCAGCACGGACTTCAACGGCACCCTGTACTCCACCTCCGGTATCCATTGGCTTGCCCCGGATACCATAGAGTATTGGGGGTTCGAGGACGATCTGCGGGTCACATCGTGGAAATCCGGCAAGGAGGAGCCGGGGCGGCTGTATGACCGCAGCTATCTGGAGCACAAGGATAAATACAGCTCCTTCCTCGGCGGCAATCAGCCGTTGTGCGTCCTTGAAAACCCGGCGATCACCGACGGCAGCAAGCTGCTGCTGATTCGGGACTCCTATTCCGATTCGCTGGCGCCCTTTCTGGCCCAACGCTTTTCCGAGGTGCATCTGCTGGATCTGCGGTACTACCACGCCTCCGTGGCGGACTACATGGCGGAGCAGGGCATCGATACCGCCGTGGTGCTTTACAGTGTGTCGAATTTCCTCGCGGACCGGAACCTGATCTATCTGGCCCCGCGAGGGTGACGACCGCCGTTTTCAACCGGCAGAATCGAATTGCGATTTGCTTTCTCTAAGAAAAGGCTTGCAAATAGTGTCAGCTTTGATATAATAGATACATTCTGATTTCAACACTGAAGGAGAACCTTGAACTATGGAAAGTATGATTATGATTGTTGCCCTCATGGCGGTGATGTATTTCTTCATGATCCGTCCTGAGAACAAGCGGAAGAAGCAGGCACAGAACATGCGTGACAGCCTGAAGAAGGGTGATATGATCACCACCATCGGCGGCATTGTGGGCAAGATCGTTATGGTGAACCCCAACACCATTGTGATTGAGACCAGCGATGACCGTGTCCGCATGGAGCTGACCAAGTGGGCCGTGTCCCAGGTGGGCGTCCAGACCGGTGAGCAGCCCGAGGCCGAGAAGAAGGAGAAGAAGGCCGAAAAGAAGGAAGAGACTCCCGCTGTGGAGGCTCCCAAGGCTGACGAGGACGAGAAGAACTAAGTCTGGTCGGACTGTTCGATTTAAGCAGCCAAAAGGGCTTGCTGTCTGCGTATCGCAGATGGCAAGCCCTTTTTTTGATGTGCGGCGCGAAAGCGGAACCGCAGACCTGATACAGCTTTGCCGTCCGTTCCCGCAAGCACGGTGTTTTTGCTCGGATGCAGTTACCCAGTCCAATAAGACTTGTGATTTAGAGGAACGGAACATGGGACGGTACAGACCTGTTAGTTTCGGTAAATAGCTTGATAGAGAACAGCCCCCATTTGCCGGACGATCCGACAAATGGGGGCTGTTCAAGGCACGGGGCCTGGTCATATCAGTTGTTTTCCGCGAAGCGGGCCAGAAACTGCTTGGTGCGCTCCTCCTGAGGGTGGTCGATGACCTGCTTGGGATCGCCCTGTTCCACGATGAAGCCGCCGTCCATGAAGATCACCTGATCCGCCACGTCCCGGGCGAAGGCCATCTCGTGAGTGACGATGATCATGGTGGTTTTCTGTTCCGCCAGACCACGGATAACCTTCAGTACCTCGCCGGTCAGCTCCGGATCCAGCGCGGAGGTGGGCTCGTCAAAGCAGAGAATATCCGGGTGGAGCGCCAGTGCCCGGGCGATGGCCACCCGCTGCTGCTGACCGCCGGAAAGCTGATGCGGATAGTGCCCGGCACGGTCCGCAAGGCCCATCTGGTCCAGCAGCTCCATTCCGGCGGCACGGATGGCTTCCTTACTCTCGCCGCTGTCCTTGGCCATCAGTTCCCGGGCGAGGGTCACGTTTTCCAAAGCCGTATACTGGGGAAAAAGGTTGAAGGACTGGAACACCATGCCGAAGTGGAGCCGGTTTTTCCGGATCTCCTTTTCGGAGCAGTTTGCGTGATGGTCGGCGTCAAACAGCACCTTGTCCTGTACGGTGATGGTGCCGGCGTCCGGCGTTTCCAGAAAGTTCAGACACCGCAGCAGCGTGGTCTTGCCGCTGCCGGAGGAACCGATGATGGAAAGGGCCTGCCCCTCCTCCAGAGAGAAGCTGATGTCGTTGAGGACCTTTGTGTTTTCAAAATGCTTTTCCAGATGCTGTACAGTTAAGATCGACATTTCAAAGCCCTCCCTTACTTAAAATAGCTGAGCTTGCGCTCGATGAAGCTGAACAGGAGCGTCAAAAGACCCACAAAGGCCAGATAGAACACGCCGGTATAGAACAGAGGCCAGGTGATGCCCTTGGACTTCATAAAAGCTTCGCCGGCCATGGTGATCTCAATGATGGCGATGGTCCGGGCCAGAGAGGTGTCCTTCACCAGCGTGATGATCTCATTGGACATGGGGGGGATGACCCGCTTGACCATCTGCAAAAGGGTGATCTTGAAGAAGATCTGCCGCTTGGTTAGGCCCAGCACCTCACCGGCTTCCCGCTGACCTGCCGGGACGCCCTCAATGCCGCCCCGGTAGATCACGGAGAAATAGCAGGCGTAGTTGATGATAAAGGCGATGCAGCAGGCAGTCATGCGTCCGTCCCGGAAGGCGTTCCACGGATTTGCGCCGAACCAGGTGCCGGGACCGTAGAAAATGATGATAAGCTGGAGGATCAGCGGCGTACCCCGGATAACCCAGACGATGACGTTGGTCAGGGCAGACAGGGGCCGGAGCTGGGAGAGCCAGCGGGCAAAGCCCCGCGCTTCCTGCTGCCGGTAGGCCAAAGCCCGGAAGGGCGCCCACTTGCTCATGGAGCCGAAAGCCACTACCAGACCAAGGGGCAGCGCGAACAGCAGCGTCAGGAAAAACAGCTTGACCGCCTGACTACAGCCTTGCAGGATGGAGAGGGTAACAGTCCAGAACATGAAAGAATTCTCCTCTATGTAGTGATAATGGGGGGAACGAAGGGGGAGGAAGGAAAACGTATGCGGGAAATATGCCGCTCAAAGGCAGAGAGCGACCGCTCTCTGCCTTTGCTGTATGATTTGCGGAGTTACTTGGTCACAATGACCTGGGCGTTGTTGCAGTAGGCGTTGGTGCACTCCATGGATTCCTGGGCGGCGGTGGTGATGGTCATGCCGTTCCAGACCACATCGATGCCCTTGCCGTTCAGCTCGAAGACCTTGTTGTCCCAGTTGATCACGGTAAACACAGGCTCCACGCCCAGCTTTTCCGCTACCAGCTTGGCCATGTCGGCGTCGAAGCCGATCCAGTTGCCGTCAGCGTCCTGATAGTCCATGGGCTCAAACTCGGTGATGCCGATGACCAGCGTGCCCTTGTCCTTGATGTACTGCACGTCGCTGTCGGATTCGGAAGCGGTGAACTCGGATGCGGGCTGCTCCACCAGAGCGGCCTGTACGCCGTAGGTCTCAGCGGTTGCTTCCAGAACGCCGTCGGCGTAAGCGTCAGCCATCACGGAGTTGATGAAGGAGGCCAAATCGCTGCCCTTGCGGCAGCCGACGCCGTACAGCTCCTCGGTGAGCTTCTGATCGGTGATGGTCAGATCGGGATAGCTGGTGCCTTCACCCACCATGGCGCCGGCCATGAGGGAGTCGATGATAGCGGCATCGGCGGTGCCGGCCTGCACTTCCATCAGTGCCTTGGCCTGAGAGTCTACGGATACAACGTTGTAGCCGTTGGCCAGTGCCACTTCCTCACCGGCGGAACCGGCTTCCACTGCGTAGGTCAGCTTGGCGACTTCAGCAGGCTTGGTCGCATCGGCGGCGGGGGTGCTGGTATCAGCGGGGGTCTCGGTCTTGGCACCGCAGGCAGCCAGAGACAGAACCATCATAGCAGAGAGTACAAATGCAGTCAACTTTTTCATGTTCCATTCCTCCTGAAGAATTGTTCGAGCAATTGATTTATTGTGGTAGTAGTTTACCATGATAAATTGGTAATGTAAAGAAGTGAAAACGACAAAATGCGCCGAACGTGCGACGGGTGATTTGGTGGGAATGAACAAAGGCAGACGGGCTGTCATACTTTTCCGGGCTGTCTCATAGAAATGGACTATAAAAGCGGAAAAAGGACGGGATGCTATGAATACCTCGATCTATCAGAATATTGCCACCCGCACCGCGGGCGACATCTATATCGGTGTGGTAGGGCCGGTGCGGACAGGGAAATCCACCTTTATCAAGCGGTTCATGGAGACACAGATCATTCCCAATATTGACAATGTGTACCGCCGGGAGCGGGCCAGAGACGAGCTGCCCCAGAGCGGCTCCGGCCGCACGGTGATGACGGCGGAACCGAAGTTCGTGCCGGAGGAGGCGGCCCAGATCCAGCTGGAGGGGGGTGCGGCCTTTTCTGTCCGGCTTATTGACTGCGTTGGCTACATGGTCCGGGGGGCCTTGGGCCAGACGGAGGATGATCAGCCCCGGATGGTCACAACGCCGTGGTACGATCATCCCATCCCCATGACAGAGGCGGCGGAGATTGGCACCCGGAAGGTCATTGCGGAACATTCCACCATCGGTATCGTCATCACCACCGACGGCAGCATTTCCGACATTCCCAGAGAGGATTATCTGGAACCGGAGGAGCGGGTGATCCGGGAATTGCAGGAGCTGGGAAAGCCGTTTATCGTCCTGCTGAACAGCGAGGACCCCAAATCGGACCGGACGTTGGCCTTGGCCGGGGACATCGCCAGCCGGTATCAGGTGAAGTGCGTGCCGGTGAACTGTTTGCGGCTGGAGGAGGAAGATGTAGGGGAGATCCTGAAGGCGGTGCTGTATGAGTTCCCCATGCGGGAACTGGATATTTTCCTGCCGCCCTGGGTGGACGCCCTGCCGGGAGAGCATCCGGTAAAGGCGGGGATCTACGAGGCCATCCGGCAGAGCATGGCGGAGCTGCACCACATCCGGGAGATTGACGGCGCAGTGAAGAAACTGGGAGAAAACGAGAACATCAGCGAGGCGCTCATCACAGCCATCGACCTTGGCACCGGCGTAGCCGCCGCACGGGTGAGCCTGCCCCGGGAGATGTTCTACCGGACGCTCTCGGAGCAGTCTGGCTTTGATGTGGGGGATGACGGTGACCTCATGAGTCTGCTGACAAAGCTGGCCGGCGTCAAGACGGAATATGACAAGGTGGCCGGGGCGCTGCGGGACGTCCGGGAAACGGGCTATGGCATCGTGGTGCCGGGAATCGACGAATTGAAGCTGGAGGAACCGGAGATCATGAAGCAGGGAGGGCGGTACGGTGTCCGCCTGAAGGCCAGCGCCCCCAGTATCCACATGATCCGGGCGGATATTGAGACGGCGGTCAGTCCCATCGTGGGTAATGAGAAGCAGTCTGAGGACATGGTGAATTATCTGCTTCAGGAGTTTGAAGGGGACACCAGTAAGATCTGGCAGTCCAACATTTTCGGACGCAGCTTTCACGAGGTGGTCAGCGACGATCTGCAAACCAAACTGAAGCGGATGCCTGAGGATGCCCGGAAAAAGCTGCAGGAGACGCTGACCCGCATCATCAACGAGGGCAGCGGCGGGCTGATCTGCATTATCCTGTAAAGGCAAATAAAAATGCCCCCGGCGGGAATATTCCCGCCGGGGGCATTTGTCTGCAAATATAAAGAACGCCGGAACGGTCACAGGGCCGTGCCCCGCTTGGGCATGTAGAGATTTGTCATATCCACGCCCTCCAATGCCAGCAGAAAGCGCTTTTTCTCCACGCCTCCGGCGTAGCCAGTGAGACTGCCGTCCGCTCCTACTACCCGGTGACAGGGGATGAGGATAGAAATGGGGTTGTGCCCCACCGCGCCGCCGACGGCCTGGGCCGCAGCGGAAATTCCCCGGTCCCGGAGAATCTGGGCCAGCGCGCCGTAGGTAGTTACCTGACCGTAGGGGATCTCCAACAGCAGCCGCCACACCGCCTGACGGAAATCGCTGCCTCTGGGAGCCAGCGGCGGCAGATCCGGGAGAGGCTGCTTGGCAAAATAGGCGTCCAGCCACGCGGCGGTCTGACGGAACACGGGCAGGTCGTCCCGCTCCACGGCGGCTTCGTCCAGCGTGGCGGCGAAATATTTCTGCCCTTCCAGCCACAGACCGGCCAGCGCACCGTTGTCGGCGGCTAAAAATATAGTTCCCAGCGGGGAAGCGTACCGGGTCAGCTCCATAAAAGTCCCTCCTGACGCATAGAATGACGGCTCGATGCCATTATAATCAAGGCCCGTGCCACTTGCAAGAGAATTCATGCCGTGGTATGATGGAGAAAACCATTTGTTATACGAGGGGAGGCGGCTTTGTATGCTGTTGGCGGTCGATATCGGCAACTCCACGATTTCCACCGGCCTGTTTGGGCTGGATGGGGAGCTGCGCTTTTTGGCATCCTTGGATACGGACTACCGAAAGACGGCGGATCAGATCTGCGTGGATCTGATGAACCTGTTTCAGCTTTACCATTTCCGCTATGAGGATGTGACGGATTCCATTCTGTGCAGCGTGGTGCCGCCGCTGAACTTTATGATGGAGAAAGCGCTGACCCGTCTGCTGGGCAAGCCGCCTGTGGTGGTGGGCCCCGGCGTGAAAACGGGACTGAATATCCGCCTGGCGGTCCAAAGTCAGGTGGGGGCGGACATTGTGGCGGACGCTGTCGGCGCTGGAACAGTTCACCGCGCCCATTATCCCCATCGACATGGGTACCGCCACTACCATCGGTGTCATTTCCGAGGGACGGACCTATGAGGGCGGCCTTCTGCTGCCGGGGGTCAACGTCTCTTTGGAGGCCCTCTCCCGGCGGGCGGCCCAGCTCCCGGCCATTTCCCTTCAGGCCCCGAAAAACCTGATCGGCAAAAGCACGGAGGACTGTATGCGCTCTGGCATCGTATACGGCACCGCCGCCATGCTGGACGGCATCATCGACCGCATCCGGGGGGAATTTCCTGGAAAGGAGCTGCACATCGTGGCCACCGGCGGCAGCGCGCCCTTTATCGTGAAATTCTGCCGGAATAAGATCCTTTACGATAAAACACTGCTGATGAAGGGCTTGTGGGCCATCTATAAGAGAAACCAGTAAATCGGAAAAATGAAAAGAAAGCAGTAAAGCAACAAATCAGCCGCCTGATGGAGTATCCATCAGGCGGCTGCGTTTTACAATTCTAAAGGGGAGACTTACTTTACCAGAACCTTCTTCAGCTTGGCGAAGCGGGGCAGGGAATCCACCTTGGGCAGGTTGGGCTCACCCTGGATCAGGGGCAGCACATAGTCGATGAAGGGCTGCTCCACGCCGTTGTGCTCCTTGTTGATCCACTCCAGAGGAACCTTCTTCTCCGTGTTGGCCACGTCGGTGAGGTTCAGCAGCTCCGTCTTGCAGACGTACTTGCCGTTGTCACGGGTGCACTGGAAGCCGACCATCTTATCGGTAATGCCGGCCACGGCGTTCTCCACGGCGGCCTTACCGCTCATGACGGACTCCTCAATGTCGGTTTCGGAGGCCAGATGTGCGCCGCAGCGCTGCAGCAGGCTCAGCTCGATGCCGCGGACCTTGGCGCCGGTCTTTTCCTTGACCACAGAGGCCAGGTGAGCAGCCAGACCGCCCAACTGAGCGTGGCCGAAGCCGTCGGTGGCAGAGGTCTTTGCCTCAGAGACGAAGGTGCCGTCAGCATAGTGGATACCCTCGGAAACGGCCACCATGCAGTTGCCCTTTTCCCTATAGATGCGGTCCACGTCGGCCAGGAACTTGTCCATGTCGAAGTCCACCTCGGGGAGGTACACCAGGTCGGGACCTGCGCCGTAAGCGGTAGCCAGAGCAGCAGCGCCAGCCAGCCAGCCGGCGTGACGGCCCATGATCTCCATGATGCAGACCATGCCGGTGTCATAGACGCGGGCGTCCTGATAGACCTCCATGCAGGAGGTGGCGATGTACTTGGCAGCGGAAGCGAAGCCGGGGCAGTGGTCGGTGCCGAACAGATCGTTGTCGATGGTCTTGGGCACGCCCATCACGCGGCAGTCATAGCCGACCTTCTGCATATACTTGGAGATCTTGTTGCAGGTGTCCATGGAATCGTTACCGCCGTTATAGAAGAAGTAACGGACGTCATACTTCTTGAAGATCTCCAGAATGCGCTTGTAATCCGTGTCATCCACATCGGGGTCCGCCATTTTATAGCGGCAGGAACCCAGAGCAGAGGAAGGAGTGTACTTCAGCAGCTCCAGCTCGGCGGGGTCCTCCTGACCCATGTCGAACAGACGGTCATTCAGAACACCCTTGATGCCGTGCTCTGCACCCAGGACCCGGGTGATGTTGGGGTTCTTCAGGGCAGTTGCGATCACGCCGTAGGCACTGGCGTTGATAACGGAAGTGGGACCGCCGGACTGACCGAAGATACAGGCGCCTTTCAATTCGCTCATATGAAAATCCTCCTGACGATTCAAAATAAGATACCTGTATCATATCATCGAAATTTTAGAAAGTAAATACTTGCAATTTATTTTTTTTGTGATATTATGATAAAAGAAAAACGTTTTCCTCCCAGAAATCTAAAAAATTGTCAATATGTTCACAAGGGCTTCCGGGATGAAAAACGGATAGATCCCCAAATAGAAAGTTATATTTTATAGGAGGATGTTCGTATGCCACTGGTTACTTCTACTGAAATGTTCAAGAAAGCCTATGATGGCGGCTATGCCATCGGCGCGTTCAACGTCAACAATATGGAGATCGTGCAGGGCATCACCGAGGCTTGCCAGGAGGAGCACGCTCCCGTGATCCTGCAGGTTTCCAAGGGCGCCCGCGCCTATGCCAACCACACCTATCTGGTGAAGCTGGTTGAGGCCGCTGTGGAGTGCTGCCCCGATATCCCCATCGTTCTGCATCTGGACCACGGCCCGGACTTCGAGACCTGCAAGAGCTGCATTGACGGCGGCTTCACCTCCGTCATGATCGATGCTTCCGGCAAGCCCTTTGCCGAGAACATCGAGATCACCAAGAAGGTCGTGGAGTATGCCCACGATCACGGCGTTGTGGTCGAGGCCGAGCTGGGCACTCTGGCCGGCATCGAGGACGATGTGAAGGTCGCCGCTCACGAGGCTTCCTACACCCGCCCCGAGGAGGTCGAGGAGTTCGTTTCCAAGACCGGCTGCGACTCTCTGGCCATCGCCATCGGCACCTCTCACGGCGCTTATAAGTTCAAGCCCGAGCAGTGCACCCGCAATGAAAAGGGTATTCTGGTTCCCCCTCCCCTGCGTTTCGACGTTCTGGAAGAGGTCTCCAAGCGCCTGCCCGGCTTCCCCATCGTGCTCCACGGCTCTTCTTCCGTGCCTCAGGAGTATGTGAAGATGGTCAACGAGTTCGGCGGTCAGATGCCCAACGCCATCGGCGTGCCCGAGGAGCAGCTGCGTCAGGCTGCCAAGCTGTCCGTCTGCAAGATCAACATCGACTCCGACCTGCGTTTGGCCATGACCGGCACCATCCGTAAGTTTATGGCGGAGCATCCCGACAAGTTCGATCCCCGCGAGTACCTGAAGCCCGCCCGTGCCAACATCAAGGAGCTGGTCCGTCACAAGCTGGTGGACGTCCTCGGCTGCGCCGGCAAGGCCTAATTCAGTTTTGACTGATTGATTTTACCCCAAACGCACCGGGAGACAGTGTCTCCCGGTGCGTTTTTGTCAAATCGCCAGCTTTTGCGGATGATAACGCTCTTGCACATTCCGGTACCCTATATTATAATGTAAGGGCATTTGCAATAAACGAAAAGGAATGTGGCTATGTTTAAGATCTTGAAAACAGAGGGGAAGGCCCGGCGGGGCGAATTCTCCTGCGCCCACGGCGGTACGGTGCAGACCCCGGTGTTTATGAATGTGGGTACGCAGGCGGCCATCAAGGGCGGCGTTTCGGCGTTGGATTTGAAAAATGTGGGCTGCCAGATCGAGCTGTCCAACACCTACCACCTGCATCTCCGTCCCGGTGACAAGGTGGTGCGGCAGATGGGCGGCCTCCATAAATTTATGAATTGGGATGGGCCGATCCTCACGGACTCCGGCGGGTTTCAGGTGTTTTCGCTGGCCTCTCTGCGGAAGATCAAGGAGGAGGGCGTCACCTTCGCCAGCCATATCGACGGGCACCGGATTTTTATGGGCCCGGAGGAATCCATGCAGATCCAGTCCAATCTGGGCAGTGACATCGCCATGGCCTTTGACGAGTGCGTGGAGAACCCGGCCCGGTATGAGTACGCCAAGGCATCGGTGGAGCGGACCCTCCGCTGGCTCCAGCGCTGCAAGGTGGAGCATGACCGGCTCAACAGTCTGCCGGACACGGTGAACCCCCATCAGATGCTGTTCGGTATCAACCAGGGCGCCACCTTCGCGGATCTTCGGGCCTGGCATATGCAGGAGATCGCCAAGATCGACTGCGACGGCTACGCCATCGGCGGTCTGGCGGTGGGCGAGCCGGCGGAGATCATGTACGAGATGATCGACGTGGTGGAGCCCTTTGCCCCCAAGGAGAAGCCCCGGTATCTCATGGGCGTGGGAACCCCCAGCAACATCATTGAGGCCGTGGCCCGGGGCGTGGACTTCTTCGACTGCGTGATGCCCTCCCGCAACGGCCGACACGGAAAGCTCTTTACCTGGGAGGGCACCGTGAACATCATGAACGAGAAGTATATCACCGATGACCGGCCCATCAGCGAAAGCTGCAACTGCCCGGTGTGCCGGAGCCATTCCAGGGCCTACCTGCGCCACCTGTTCAAGGCGGACGAGGTGCTGGCCCTGCGGCTGGCGGTGCTGCACAACCTCTGGTTCTACAACGAACTGATGGCCAAGATCCGGGAGGCACTGGACAACGGCACCTTTGCCGACTTCCGGGAGAAATACAGTGGCAATCTGGAAAAACGGGCCTGATTTGGAACGGTTTTGCCTGCTGCGGCCGGTAAGAGGACTTGACAAACCGGCGGTTTGCGCATAAAATAAATCCGTTATCGACTGAGATGGGGAAAAAGCCCTGGTATCCCGCCTTCAGAGAGCCGGCGTTTGCTGCAAGCCGGTGGGGGAGCCTGGGAGGACTGGCCCCGGAGTCTTTCGCCTGAACAGCAGTAGGGCGGAACGGCTGGCATCGTTATCTGCCGCACCGAGCGCCGGGAAACCGGCGGAAACAGGGTGGTACCGCGTTTTCAACGCCCCTGAGCCGTAAGGCTTAGGGGCGTTTTCTTTATTCGGCGGAAAGCGTGAGGCGTTGCAGGATGAAAAAGCTGTGGGCTTCCCCCGTTCCTTTTCTGGCCTATGGCGTTCCCTATGCGTATCTGGGATTTTGGGGACATGGGGAAACGGGCAAAGTTTTGGCGAATTTTCTGTCTATCATCGGCGTGATTACGCTGATGAAATGGACATACCACAGAAACAGTCTGAAAGCCCTGTTTTTGGGAAATGCCCTGTCCCTGCTGGTATCCTGCGTCTGCCTGTCCGTGTTCGGAACGGAGAAATGGGGCGGGACCTTTGAACCCGCGGCAGCGCTTCAGATGCTGTGCGCGGCAGCGTTGCTCGCACTGGCCGTTCAGATGGTCTGGTGGCGCGTCAAGCGGCGGATACAAAAGCGGTCCTGAGATCAAATCGATCAAAATGCAGAACATTTCAGATAAAAGGAGTCAACCATGAAGTACGATTTTACAGCCATTGAAAAGAAATGGCAGGAGAAGTGGCTGGAGGAAAAGCCCTTCACCGCTGTCACCGGGGACAAGACCCGGGAGAAGTTCTACGGCCTCATCGAGTTCCCCTATCCCTCCGGTCAGGGCCTCCATGTGGGCCACGCCCGTCCCTTCACCGCCATGGACATCATCTGCCGCAAGAAGCGGATGCAGGGTTACAACGTGCTGTTCCCCATCGGCTTTGATGCCTTTGGCCTGCCCACGGAGAACTACGCCATCAAGAACCACGTCCATCCTGCCATCGTTACCAAGCAGAACATCGCCAACTTCACCAAGCAGCTTCACATGCTGGGCTACTCCTTTGACTGGGACCGGGTGGTGGACACCACGGACCCCAGCTACTACAAGTGGACCCAGTGGATCTTCCTCCAGCTGTTCAAGAAGGGCCTGGCCTACAAGGCATCCATGCCCGTGAACTGGTGCACCAGCTGCAAGTGCGTGCTGGCCAACGAGGAAGTGGTGGAGGGCGTCTGCGAGCGCTGCGGCAGCGAGGTCATCCGCAAGGAAAAGAGCCAGTGGATGCTGGCCATCACCAAGTATGCCGACCGCCTGATCGACGATCTGGACGATGTGGACTATATCGAGCGGGTCAAGATCCAGCAGCGCAACTGGATCGGCCGCAGCGAGGGTACCGAGGTGGACTTCACCGCCACCAACGGCGACAAGCTGACGGTCTACACCACCCGGTGCGACACGTTGTTCGGTGTGACTTATATGGTCATCTCTCCCGAGCACCCCTACCTCGCCCAGTGGAAGGATCAGCTGACCAACTGGGACGCTGTGGAGGCCTACCGGCAGGAGGCTGCCCGGAAGTCCGACTTTGAGCGCGGCGAGCTGAACAAGGAAAAGACCGGCGTCCGGCTGGAAGGCATCGAGGCCGTCCATCCCGTCACCGGTAAGCATATTCCCATTTTCGTTTCCGACTACGTGCTGATGGGCTACGGCACCGGCATCGTCATGGGCGTGCCCGGCCACGATCAGCGCGACTGGGACTTCGCCACCGCCTTCGGTCTGCCCATCGTGGAGGTGGTCAAGGGTGGCGATGTGACCAAGTGCGCCTTCGCTCTGAAGGACGATACCGGCATCATGGTCAACTCCGACTTCCTCAACGGCCTCACCGTCAAGGAGGCTATCCCCACCATGAAAAAGTGGGTCACGGAGCATGGCATCGGCCATCCCAAGACCAACTTCAAACTCCGTGACTGGGTGTTCAGCCGCCAGCGCTACTGGGGCGAGCCCATCCCTCTGGTGAAGTGCGAGAAGTGCGGCTGGGTGCCCCTGCCGGAGGAGCAGCTTCCCCTGCTGCTGCCGGACGTGGAGAGCTACGAGCTGACGGACGACGGCGAATCTCCCCTCTCCAAGATGACCGACTGGGTGAACACCACCTGCCCCAAGTGCGGCGGCCCTGCCCAGCGTGAAACGGATACCATGCCCCAGTGGGCCGGCTCCTGCTGGTACTTCCTGCGGTATATGGACCCCCACAATGATAAGGCCCTGGCCTCCAAGGAGGCGCTGGAATACTGGTCTCCCGTGGACTGGTACAACGGCGGCATGGAGCACACTACGCTGCATCTGCTGTACTCCCGGTTCTGGCATAAGTTCCTCTATGACATCGGCGCCGTGCCCACCAAGGAGCCTTACGCCAAGCGCACCAGCCACGGCATGATTCTGGGCGAGGGCGGCGAGAAGATGTCCAAGTCCCGGGGCAACGTGGTGAACCCCAACGACATCGTGGACCAGTACGGCGCCGACACCATGCGCCTCTATATCATGTTCATCGGCGACTTTGAGAAGGCCGCAACCTGGTCCAACGACGCGGTGAAGGGCTCC
>ERZ791884.1297-NODE-1297-length-18426-cov-3.356214_pt1 | contig 18426 bp, 16 predicted proteins | sample MGYA00509941_ERZ791884 | MGnify/ENA primary metagenome ERZ791884 (study PRJEB30046, sample SAMN00792095) | human gut metagenome | study: EMG produced TPA metagenomics assembly of the A metagenome-wide association study of gut microbiota in type 2... | reverse complement strand
GTATGCTATCCTTCTTTTTTGTATAGGAAATTTCTTTGTCATTCCTATACAGTAAAAGCAAGCAAGCTTGCAAAAATACGCGCAGTTCACAGATTTTTTATTTGCGTAATGCCTCTAAACACATTAAAATGATGTCGGGGTCAAAATCCCCGATGTCTCATTACGTAAAATTGTGGAAGTACCTAGTACAGCGGTTTCAAAATAACCGGACCTAACTGCTTGTATATTTTCCCGATAGCACATGTCAAAAATCCTCAGCGTAGCCCGCTACGCCTACGTTTTTTGACATGCACTCTCAGAAAAATATACTTCGTATTTAGTCCAGTTATTTGTGAACCGCTATACTAGAAATAGGCACTTCCGCTTTTTTTATGCTTATAAAGTTTGATTGACTATTGATTGACTACAAACAAGCACACATGATTAAAAAGCAAGGGGAATTGAAACTACCTATATTACGATTAAGAAGAAAGAGTAAAAGTATTTGCTCATGTTGGAAAGAATGATATAATGATAGACAAAGACAAATTTGAATTTTTGCATGAATTTGGAGAGAACATCGTGGGAAGAAATTTTGATTTGATAAAGAAAAACTTGATTTCATTAGGCTATATTGTTAATTGCTTTGAAACTGCTTCCGAAGCAGCTAACTATATAAATTCCCAAATTGATAATCAAACTGTAGGATTTGCAGGTTCTATGACATTAGAAAAGATGGGACTTTTTGAAAGTCTAAGTACACATAATCAAGTGTTTTGGCATCATAGGATACCGGAAGGAAAAACAAGTAAAGAGGTTCGTCTAGAGGCAAACGCAGCATCCATATATATTACGTCAGTAAATGGAATTGCTGAAAGTGGTGAAATTGTCAACATAGATGGAAATTGTAATCGTGTTGCATCCATATTTTATGGGCATGAAAAGGTTTATTTTGTCATAGGTGAGAACAAGATTGAGAAGGATTATGACAGTGCATTGTACAGGGCAAGAAATATTGCAGCTCCGTTAAATGCCCAAAGGCTAGGAGTCAAAACGCCTTGTGCAATAAAAGCGGACAAATGTTATGATTGTAAAAGCCCGGAAAGAATATGTAGAGGACTTTCGGTATTATGGGAAAAACCTATGACTGGCGAATTTGAAATAATTCTAATACATGAAAACTTGGGATATTAATAAACATTCAGTAATACTGAGAGACGAATTTGAATTTTTATTTCAGTTAATCCAGTCGTTTAGACTTGATTATATAAAGCAAAGATAAAAACGCAACGTATGTAGCATGCATGCCAGAGCCGGTAGGTAGCCCGGCCGTCCTGATTATTCAGGGTAAGTAACCTGCCCCTCCGGGTTGTCCGTTCTTTGCTCATCTCAATCAATAAGGAGGGATTGTCATGGGCGAAGTAACAGGCAAGCTGACGGTGTTCTTTGAAGAACCATTTTGGGTAGGCGTATTTGAAAGGTACGAGGACGGGAAATTGTCTGTAGCTAAGGTAACCTTTGGTTCAGAACCAAAGGACTACGATATCAACAAGTTTATCTTAGGGCATTATTATAGTTTGCAATTCAGTCCAGCTGTGGCAGCTGTTGTTATGGAGACGAAAAAGAATCCAAAGAGAATGCAGCGTGATGTAAGAAAACAGATGCAGGAAAAAGGCATTGGAACAAAATCACAGCAGGCTCTGAAAATGCAACAGGAGCAGAACAAGCATGAGCGCAAAGCCAAATGCCGTGAACAGAAACTGGCTGAGACAGAGCGAATGTTTGAACTGAAACAGCAAAAGAAAAAAGAGAAGCACCGAGGTCATTAAGACCTCGGTGTGTTCTCGCACAAATTTCAGTTTGTATTATAGTGTAATATAGCCACCGAATCTTAATGAAGGAGACCAGCTATGATGAATCATATAAAACCAAGAACTGGGATTACCTGTATTTCAATTGCTGCCTGCGTCTTCCTGAGCGCCTGCCAGCTAGCTGATCCGCAGGCAGATACCCCTGCAGCAGATACAACAGGCACAACAGGGCAGTTGGAGTTTCAGCCGGATACGGTCGAAAACATTCCGCAGGCTGAAAGCATTGACAACGCGCGGATTTCCATTGATCTGAGTCAATACTACATCACCAATACCGGTGATCCGACTAATCTATATCATGTTGATGAGAATCAGGTCTTGTGGGGATGCGGAAGCAATCATTACGGCCAACTCGGACAGGGCATTCAGGACGAGGACTTTCATAATGAATATGTGAAAATCGCTGATAATGTCATTCATACCGATTACTCCCAGTCTGGGTTTTCCATCTATCTGACTTCAGATCATAAGCTTTATGGATTTGGAAATGCAGGAAGCGGCGCATTGCAGCAATATGATTCGTTTGACTGGGATCGGTATATAAATGCAGAGCACTACGTAATCACCCGTCCTGTCTTAATGATGGAGAATGTCGCCTATGCCCGATGTGGCAGGGATGACATTGTCTGTCTTGCCGAGAATGGTGAAGTGTGGACATGGGGAACCATTGCAATCGAAGGCGGTTATCAGTCAACAGATGTGCTGTTCTATCCGGAACCAAGAAAAATCTTTGACGATGCGGCATTTATTACCGGAGGCTGGTTTAATCACGCGATTCTGAAATCAGATGGGACTGTATGGACCTGGGGTTATAATGCGGCCTGGAACTGCGGCGTCGATCATCCTGAGGTCGTTGATACACCCGTACGGGTGGCGGAAGATGCCTGCATGGTCTGGACAGGCAGTATGCAGTTAAATTCAGATGTTACGGACATAGGTCAGTTTGAAGGCATATATCCGCGCTTCATGGATAATACAATTGTTCAGAAATCGGACGGCTCGTATTGGATCTGCGGAGAGAATGTCGGAACAACTGAAAAGGTAGTTCATGGAGCGGAAGCGGATTATACAGTAGTCTGTTCGTATGAGTTTTTGCCTTATAATGCAAATGCTATCGAAGATGGAACATACTGCGATGATATGGGGTCTGAACTTATCATTTCGCATAATGACGGAAATACCTATTCGATAGACTTTGGTGTGTATAAAGTAGCTTATTTTGAAGACGCCATTGGCGAATATGATCCTGAGACAGGAATCTTACATTTCAGCGGGAAAGAGTTTGCAGCAGATATGGCAGATTTGGGAACGGTCTCCGCAGATATAACAATTGAAGATGATCACTTAGTGGTTACAATTACCGATTGGGCATTTGATAATTACCTTCCGAATGGTTCTATGCTGGATTTTTATAAACAGCCTGAGGAAGAGTGAAAATCGGAAGTTGAAGGAGGAACAAGTATGGAAGGCAAGATGACAAAAATTGAAAAAATAATGGCTATTTGTTCATTGTTAATCCTAATCACTGCGATTATTGTAAGAGGTGTTATAGGAGTTAATGATTCAGGAGTTTTAGTTATTCTCTCTTTTGCAGGACTCCTTATGTGGGTAATTTTTCTGATATGTGCTTTTTTTCCATCAGACTGGAGGATGACTGAAAAACAAAAGGCTAAAATCTTGAATCGAGTGGAATATCAAAATAAATATAGGAGAACTCTTATTATTATTGACGCGATTTTAGCAGTAATTTTTGCTGTTATGATAATGACATTAGGATAGGTGAGAATTCCAGTTTGTAGCATTGATTGACTAAGTGATTGACAATGAAAATGACACCGCTGAACTACTTTCTTTATGCGGTTTGTGGGAGTTCATAACATTTCGAATCCCCGATCTTGATGTTTGGAAATAGAAAAGGAAATGGGAGAAACATGGACAAGGTATATCTGGTAGGCGTGGATACGCAAAATGACAGACAATTTGAACGTTCTATGGCAGAGCTTGCAGAGTTGGCAAATGCTTGCGAGATGGAAGTAGTGGGAAACTGTGTGCAGCACACACAGATCAATAAAGCAATTTATGTAGGACCGGGAAAACTGGAGCAGATCAGAGAAGAAGCGGAAGAACTGCAGGCAGACCTGCTTTTATTTAATGACTCTCTGACACCGTCCCAGCTCCGTAATATTCAGGATGATACGGGAATGGCAGTCATGGATCGTACGACGCTGATTTTGGAGATTTTTGCGTCCAGGGCAAAATCCAGAGAGGCGATGCTGCAGGTAGAGGTGGCAAGGCTGCAATATCTGCTGCCACGTCTTGTAGGACTCCATGAAGCACTGTCCAGACAGGGCGGAACGAGTGGTTCTATGAGCAGCAGAGGCAGCGGTGAGAAGAAGCTGGAGCTTGACAGAAGACGTGCCCAGAGCCGCCTGACAGAGCTTAGGCGCGAGCTTGCCGAAATGGAAACGGAACGCCGGACACAGCAGAAGAAACGTGCAAGATCCGCGATCCCTCGCGTTGCACTGGTCGGTTATACTAATGCGGGAAAGTCGACGATCATGAACAGCATGGTCATGCGCTATCTGGGTGATGCGGAAAAAACGGTCATGGAAAAGGATATGCTGTTTGCGACATTGGATACAACAGTCCGCAGTATTACACCGAAGGAAAACAAAACGGTGCTCCTGTCCGATACGGTCGGTTTTATTGACAAGCTGCCACATGGTCTTGTTAAGGCATTCCGCTCTACGCTGTCAGAGGCCGCAAGTGCAGATCTGCTTCTGCATGTGGTGGATTTTTCGGATCCTGATTATAAAGATCATATTGCCGTGACAAATGAAACGCTGGAGGAGATCGGTGCTGCGGATATTCCGGTTCTGATGGTATATAATAAGGTTGACCGGATGGAAGAATCGAGTTGCCTAAGGGTAACTGAATCGGCGGTATATATTTCCGCAAAGGAAGAGAGCAGTATAACTCTTTTGGCGGATGAAGTGTTGAAACGGGTATATGCGGGACATGAGATTTGTCATATGTGCCTGCCATATGCAAGAGGAGATATCTTCTCATATTTGAAAGAACAGGCGAATGTGCTTTCGGAAAGCTATGAGGCAGATGGCATTTCGGTGACGGTGGAATGCAGTCAGGCAGATAAAGGAAGATTTGCGGAGTTCCTTGTTTGACAAGTGTGCTATAATGTGTATAGCGGCATGGAAAATCCTGTGATTTTCGGTGTAAAAGATAACTATAGTAAGAAACAGAACAAAGAAAGGTGAAGAACATGACAAAAATTGATATTGTTTCCGGATTTTTGGGAGCAGGAAAAACAACTTTGATAAAGAAACTGTTAAAAGAGGCACTGCAGGGCGAGCAGGTCGTTCTGATCGAGAATGAATTCGGTGAGATCGGTATTGACGGCGGCTTTTTAAAGGAAGCAGGCGTAGAGATCACAGAGATGAACTCAGGCTGCATCTGCTGCTCTTTGGTTGGTGACTTCGCATCAGCACTGAAGCAGGTACTGGATCAGTATCATCCTGACCGTATCCTGATCGAGCCATCCGGTGTCGGAAAGCTTTCCGATGTCATGCGTGCGGTGGAAGGTGCAACAGGAGAAGCAGGCGTACATTTAAACAGTGCGGTTGCGGTTGTGGATGCAAAGAAATGTAAGACTTATTTAAAGAACTTTGGTGAGTTCTTCGAGAACCAGATCGAGCATGCAGGTACGATCATTTTAAGCCGTACAGGTGAAATGAGCGAGGAAAAGATCAACCAGTGTATCGGACTGATCCGTCAGCATAATGAAAAGGCAGCTATTATTACAACCCCTTGGGATGAGCTTGACGGTAAAAAGATCATGGAAGCCATCGAAGGAGCCAAGGATCTGGAAGCAGAGCTTCTGAAGGCTGTTATGGAAGAGCATGAGCATGACCATCATCATCACGACCATGACGATGAGTGCTGTCATCATGACCACGATCACGAGGAACATGAGCATCATCATGACCATGATCACGAAGAGCATGAACATCACCATGACCACGATCATGAAGAACATGAACATCATCATGATCATGATGGACACTGCTGCTGCGGACATGACCACGGGCATGGTCATCATCATGCAGATGAAGTATTTACAAGCTGGGGCATGGAAACACCGGACAAGTATACAAAGGAAGAATTACAAAATATGCTGGATGCATTAGAGGACAAAGAAAAATATGGCTTTATCCTGCGTGCAAAAGGTATGCTTCCGTCTGAGAACGGCTTTATCCACTTTGATTATGTACCGGGTGAGAGCGAGATCCGTGATGGCAGTGCTGAGTACACCGGTAAGATCTGTGTCATTGGCTCCGAACTGAAGGAAGATGCTTTAAAAGAGCTGTTTGGCAAATAAGCAGACAGAAATATGATAAGAAAGAGGAAAGAACTTATGATTCCTGTATATATGATTAACGGATTCTTAGACAGTGGTAAGACAGAATTCATCCAGTATACGATCGCGCAGCCTTATTTCCAGATGCGCGCAAAAACGCTTCTGATCGTATGTGAGGAAGGCGATATCGAATATGATGCGACACTTCTGAAAAAGAGCAGAACGGTCATGGAACTGATCGAGGATGAGGAAGATTTTACAGCGCAGAATTTGATCGAGCTGGAGAAAAAGCATAAACCGGCGCGTATCCTGATCGAGTTTAACGGTATGTGGAACAGCAAAAATGTAAAACTGCCATGGCACTGGAAGCTGGAACAGCAGATCACCTGTATCGACGGCTCTACATTTTCCACCTATTTTACGAATATGAAATCTCTGCTGGCAGAACATATCCGCAAGTCCGAGCTGATCATCATGAACCGCTGTGACAATATTATTGAACAGATACCGACTTATAAGAGAAATATCAAGGCGATCAACCAGAATGCTGAAATCATCTTTGAGGATAAGAACGGCGAAGTAAATGCGACGCTCGAAGAAGATCTGCCGTTTGATGTGGGTGCAGATGTGATCGATCTGGATGATACAGGCTATGGAATCTGGTATATTGATGTGTTGGATAATATGCAGCGTTATGCCGGCAAGACGATCTCCTATGTGGGTATGGTGCTGCATCCTGAAAATTTCCCGAAGGGATATTTTGTACCGGGCAGAATGGCAATGACCTGCTGTGCAGAGGATATGGCATTTCTGGGGTATGCCTGCAAGTATGACCAGGCAGATACCTTAAAACAGAAGGAATGGGTCAAGGTAACAGCAAAGGTAGCCATTGAATACTTTGAAGATTATGGCAAGGAAGGTCCGGTGCTGCATGCTATTTCTGTGGAGAAGACAAAAGCGCCGAAGGAAGAAGTGATCAGCTTTGTGTAAGCTGTAAATAAGTCATGTAATCCGAAAGAACATGACATTTTATACAAAACAAGTGCATAATTTCCGTATAATGAGCCAAGCGACATTGGCTCATTATTTTGTTACAATAAACATAACTATTGTATGCCTATGGGAGGTTCATGTGAAAAGACGAGGAAAAAAACAAAGAAACAGGGTTCTGGCACTTGTGCTGTCTGCGGCGGTTGTGTTGACAGGCATAACAGTTCCGGGAGAAAAGACGTATGCGGCAGAAGATAAGATTGATCTGATGCCATATATACAAAAAAATGGTATATTAGCTGCGGAAGACGGAGAAGGCTCTAACAAGCCGGCTGCAGAGCTTCTGGTCAGCCTGCCATCCGATATGGATGAAAAGCAGGAGCTGGATGCGCTGGGTGTAAAGCAGCTTGTGGTAGATTTTAAGGTAAATACCTTGACAGCCTATGCAGGAGAGCAGACCGGCTGTATGGCATTTGGTATGAGCGAGGCTTATAGCTGGAAAAATGGAGAATGGGTTAATATTGCAGCAGGAGAGAGTGCAACAGCAAAATTTGATCTGGCTTCTATGGATTGGAGTGGCTATGACAGGATCGGAAAGCTGGGACTGCAGTTTGCCAATCTGGCATCGGGCAGCAGTGTAAGCTATGAAATATCAGATATTTATTTTACGACAGATGCATCCAGTGGCAGTGGAAGCGGCGGCGGTCAGATAACGACGGATAGAGAGGCTTCCGGAAATGTGGTTGTTACGGTAAATGAACAGGGACAGCCGAGTAATGACTGGTCCGGTTTTGAGCTTTCTGTGGATAATCAGACCGGAAAAAGTATTTGTGACTGGGTGATCACAATGACGGTTCCATCCGGCAGTGCAGCTAAATTCAAATGCTGGAATGCAACCTTTACCGCAGATGGCGATACGATCTATCTGTATCCGAATAAAGAAAATTCCAATGCGGTGCTTGGGACAGGTAAAATGTCTGCTAACCCGCCGGGATTTGGATTTAGCAGTACATGGGTAAACGCATCGGATATTACGATCACCAATGTGGCATACAATTATGGAACACAGTCAACGATAGATTATTCCAAAGGGGATACCAATGATGAGACCGGTGGAAGCGGCGGTAGTGGCGGTGTGCAGAAAGATACGACGACAGATCTGAATCTGGATATCAGCTACAATTTTGCCAAGCTATTGCAGGAATCACTTTATTTCTATGATGGAAATATGTGCGGAACAGATGTGGATGAAAACAGTGCTTTTTCCTGGAGAGGAAATTGCCATACATATGACAGCCATGTGACCTATAATGGAAAGACAGTAGATGTAAGCGGCGGCTATCATGATGCGGGCGATCATGTGAAATTCGGCCTGCCACAGGGATACGCTGCAACCGTTCTGGCACTTGGGTATTATCAGTTTGCCGATGCTTACGATGAGCTGGGACAGACGGCGCATTTTAATACGATCATGGATTACTTCTGTGATTATTTTACACGCTGTACGATCTATAAAGAGGGGACAGATACTGTAGAAGCTTTCTGCTATCAGGTCGGAGACGGAGACAGTGACCATGCAAAGTGGGAAGCTCCGGAAGGACAGACAATAGGTAGACCGGCATTTTTCGCAACGACCTCTAATCCTGCGACAGATGATGTTTCTGTTGCGGTAGCAGCACTTGCATTGCAGGCGGCTAACTACCAGAAGCAGGGCGGAGCAGAAGCACTTGCAAAGAGCAAAGCTTATTTAAAGACAGCAGAGGATTTATTCGATTTTGCAAAGAACTGTAGTAATAAGCAGGTAGCAACACAGGGGGCAGCTCCTTTTTATTCTTCCAACAACTGGGAAGATGATTATTGTACGGCTGCGGCTGCTTTATATGCAGCAACAGGTAACGAAAGCTATAAACAGCAGCGAGACGCCTATTATGGAAAGTTAAATACAGGCTGGTGCCTGACATGGGACAATACATGGCCGGTAGCAGCGGTTTTGAAAGAGGATTATACAGCGGTTAGTGCCTTTGCCAGCTATGGCAGTAAGAATACAAAACAAGGCTTTAAAATGATCAACGGCTGGGGCTCAGCAAGATATAATGCATCTGCACAGTTTATGGGGCTGATCTACGATCAGGCAAACCAGAAGTTATCCATGACAGACGGCAATTACAGCAGCTGGGCAACCGGACAGATGAAATATCTGCTTGGAAATAACAAAGCGAAACGTTGTTTTGTAGTCGGCTATAATGAGAATGCGGCAAAATATCCGCATCACCGTGCTGCATCCAGATCAAATGATGCAGGACAGGTACGGGAAGACCATTATACATTGCTGGGAGCCCTTGTTGGCGGCCCGAGTGATGAATATGACACATACGCAGACAATCAGGCGGATTATAACTGTAATGAGGTGGCACTGGATTACAATGCAGGTCTGGTAGGTGCTGCAGCAGGACTGTATCTGCTTCATAAGGGAGAGGAAGCCTATCCGGCAGATCTGGCAACAGAGGCAGAGCTTGAGAGTATCGGAGTAGAGAAATACTACGGTACCTCATCCGGCGAATCGGAGAGTCCGAGTGAGACGCCGAGCCCAAGCCCGGCACCGAGCGAGACGCCAAGCCCAAGCCCGGCACCGAGCGAGACGCCAAGCCCAAGTCCGACATCGAGCGAGACGCCGAGCCAAAAACCAAGCGAGCAACCAAGTGAGACGCCGAGCCCAAGTCCGACACCGAGTGAGACACCAAACCAAAAACCAAGCGAGCAACCAAGTGAATCACCGAGCCCAAGTTCGACACCGAGCGAGACGCCAAGCCAAAAACCAAGCGAGCAACCAAGTGAATCACCAAGCCCAAGTCCGACACCGAGCGAGACACCGAGCCCAAGCCCGACATCGAGCGAGACGCCGAGCCCAAGTCCGACACCGAGTGAGACGCCAAGCCCAAGCCCGGCACCGAGTGAGACGCCAAACCAGCAGCCAAGCGAATCCCCAAGCGCAACACCTGGTCAGCAACCAAGTGAAATGCCGGAAGATGATGTGGATGAGACGCCGGATGAGGCTGTGGAGGTCGGAGACAGCATGGATATCAGCGGTCTGGTTTATGAGATTGCGCAGATAGAGAACGGTAAAGTGTATGTCACCTTCAAGGAAGCAGATGAAGATGCGGAGGACATCACGATTCCGACTACTTTTATGGATGCAGCAGGAAGAACCTGCTATGTAAAAGAAATTGCTCCGTATGCATTTGCAAACCATAAAAAGCTGAAAAAAGTAAAGATTGCAGAGGGTATTACAAAGATCGGCAAGAAAGCGTTTTATCATTGCACGGCATTAAAGAAGGTAACACTGCCGGGTAGTCTGGTGACGATCGGAGACAGTGCGTTTGAAGGTGACAGAAGCATTACTGCGATCACGATACCGAAAAATGTCAAAACGATCGGTAAAAAAGCGTTTTATAAGTGTAAGAAGCTCAAAACCGTAACGCTGAAAACGACAAAAATGAAAAAGGTTGGTGCGTCTGCATTTAAAAAGACAAAGAAAGGTATGTTGTTTAAACTGCCTAAGAAGAAAAATGCGACGTACAGAAAACTTTTGAAGAAAAAGTATGACAGCGGTGTGAGATTCAGAAAAATAAAGTAAGAGAAAAGTGAGGAAAAATATGATTGAAAAACTGAAGAAAAAATACATGGCAAACTGTATTTTTGCTACGGTTCTTCTGTGGGCGCTTGCTGCTGTATTTGTAGCGATAACATGGGATGACCTTAATGTGCTTTTTCAAAAACCATTGAAAATTGAAGATTTAAAGGCAGAGGATATACAGAAAAATGTGAAGGTTGAGGGTGACATATATTATTTCATGGATTATTATGCCTATCAGGAAAATGATAAGGGCGGTATGACGGCCATGCAATTTATGGTTCCTGTCGGAGAGGCAGAATATATGGGTGTAAACTGCAGTGGTTCCACAATGAACCGGGCGAAAGAAAATATGGATGCTTACTGGGCGTATCTGGATGGAGACGAATCAGCAATGGACAACCTGCAGCCGGTAAAGATTTCCGGAACGATCCAGCCGCTTTCGGGTGATTATCTGACATACTTTAATGAGTTTGTAGATAGGCTTGGATTGCCGGAGGAAAGTGCGGCATTATTCCTGCCTTATGTGATCAATGACGGTGACATCGGCGAGGGAAATATGGTAACCATTATCTTCTTTATATTGCTTGCAGCAGGTGCCCTGATCGGTGGTATTTATATGCTTGTCAGTGGGATAAAGGGAAAGAATGTAAAAGCATTGGAAGAATATTGCGAAAGAAAAGGAAACAAAGAATATATACTTTCGCAGATTGAATATTTTTATCAGATGCAGCCGGCGGTGCAGGGAATGCGCATCGGGCAGGATTATTTTATGGCTGTAAAGGGAACAAAGGTGTATTTCGCAGAGGCAGATCAGGTATTATGGGTATATGAAAATGTGGTACAGCACAGAACAAACTTTATTCCGACAGGTAAAACCTATTCTGTTGTTGTGATGCTTTATGATGGAAGAATATTTGACATCCCAATGAGTAGAAAGACAGCATCACAGGAGGCATTGCAATATATTGCTGCCAATATGCCATATTTGTTTATTGGATATGATGAAGACTGGGTGGAACTGTATAATACGGAAAGAGACCGGATGCGTCAGACCGTCAGAAGCAGAAAGCAGGAGTATGAGGTAAATATGACAGGCACTGCCGGGGATATGGCATCTGCACCGGATGCGGAAATGCAGAAATTTTAAATTCGGTATTGACATTCAAAAAAAATAGTTGTAAAGTAAACACAACTTAAAAAACAAAACATAATGTAAAGAAACCGATGAGAAAGAAGAGTAGTCATTAGGAAGTTTCCCAGAGAGCTGCAGGTGGTGGGATTGCAGCAAATGGAATTTTGATGAATGGGCTTTCGAGGCTGACCTGAATCAAGTAGGAGTCAGCGGGATGCACACCCGTTATCAAGGTGACATGTATGATAGTACATGACAGAGTGGACACATTGTCAATTTGAGTGGTACCGCGATAATACTTAGTTTATTACCGTCTCAAGCATTAGCTTGAGGCGGTTTTCTTTATGTAGCGAGGTAACGAAATCAAGCGGCAGCGAAGCTGACATTTGATTTCGCCCGAGCGTAATATGTCCTGCATCTATGATGCAGGATACAGCCCCGAGTATTGCGAAGCAATTATCATACGAGGGGTTCCCGAAGAGAAAATCAAAAGCGCGAAGCGCGATTGACAGCAGAGCTGGCAGGATTTTCGAGTCTGCAGAGGTAACGAAATCAGTAAATCAACAAACTAACAAAATATATTTCTGGGAGGAAACAATTATGAAAAAGAAAGTAGTAGCAATGATGATGGCAGCAGTAATGGCATGTTCCTTAATGGCATGCGGCAGCACAAATGACGCAGCAGATACAACTGCGAATGAAACAGAGGCAACGGATGCGACAGAGGCAACGGATGCAACAGAGGAAACAGACACAGCAGAAGCAACAGATGCCACTGATACAGCAACAGACGGCAAACAGTATACGATCGGTATTTCACAGTTTGCTGAGCATGGTTCTCTGGATAACTGCAGAGAAGGCTTCTTACAGGGACTTGCAGATGCAGGCATCGTAGAAGGCGAAAACCTGACAGTCATTTATGACAATGCACAGGCTGATACAGGTACAGCAAGTACGATCGCAGAAAATTATGTATCACAGGGCGTTGATATGATCTGTGGTATCGCAACACCATCTGCAATGGCAGCATACAACTCCTGCATGAATACAGATATTCCGGTTATCTATACAGCAGTTTCCGATCCGGTAGAAGCAGGTCTTGCAAATGAAGACGGTACACCGGCTGGCAATATCACAGGTACATCCGATGCACTTGCGATCAATGCACAGCTTGAAATGATCCGTGAAATGTTACCGGATGCAAAAACGATCGGTATTATTTATACAACAAGTGAAACAAACTCAGTCAGCACGATCGAAAGCTACAAAGAAGCAGCTCCGGATTACGGATTTGAAATTGTAGAAACCGGCATCAATGTAGTTGCAGACGTAGAAATGGCAGCAAAAGATTTAGCAGGAAAGGTTGACTGTATTACCAATTTGACGGATAATACAGTTGTATCTGCTCTGCAGACAGAGCTTGCAGCAGCAAAGGATGCAGGTATCCCGGTATTCGGTTCTGAAGTAGAACAGGTAAAAGCAGGCTGTGTTGCTTCCATGGGTCTTGAGTATGTAGAGCTTGGCAAACAGACAGGTGCAATGGCTGCAAAGGTATTAAAGGGAGAAGCAAAGGCTTCCGAAATGAACTTTGAAGTCATCAGCGAGCCTAGCCTTTACATCAATACAAAGGCAGCAGCAGATGTGAATCTGACGATCAGTGATGATATGATGGGAAAAGCATATCAGACATTTGATGAAATTACAGTAGAGTAAGAGGTAAGAAATGAGTTTAGTACTGAGTGTTTTCGAGCAGGGTCTGATCTATGCGATCATGGCGCTCGGACTTTATATCACCTACAAAATTTTGGATTTTCCGGATATGACAGTAGATGGCAGCTTCCCATTGGGAGCTGCTATTACTGCTATGTTGATTACAAAGGGATGGAATCCGTTTCTGACATTGCCAATTTCTTTTGCAGCCGGTGCGGTTGCAGGTATGTTGACAGGACTGATCCATGTCAAGCTCCGTGTGCGTGATCTGTTATCCGGTATTATCATGATGACGGCGCTTTATACTGTTAATCTCCGTATTGCCGGAAAGGCAAATCTGCCAATCTACAATATGGAAAATATCTTCGATAACAAACTGGTCAATGCCATTATCCCGGAAAGTCTTTCCCAGTTTAAAACAGTTATTGTGGCATTCGTGATCACAATGATCGTGAAATACATTCTCGACTGGTATTTAAGTACCAAATCCGGTTTTATGCTGCGCGCGGTCGGCGGTAATGAGACGATCGTAACAAGCCTTGGTGTGGATAAGGGATGGATCAAGATACTGGGTCTGGCGCTGGGCGACGGCTTTGCAGCACTCAGCGGCTGTATGTTTGCACAGCAGCAGCGCTACTTTGATGTGACAATGGGAACAGGTACGGTCGTGATCGGTCTTGCTTCTGTTATCATCGGAACAACCGTCTTTAAAAAGGTAACTTTCCTGCGTGTGACATCCAGTGTTGTCATTGGCTCATTGATCTATAAAGCCTGCGTTGCGGTTGCGATCCGTATGGGTATGCAGTCTACAGATCTGAAACTGATCACAGCGATCCTGTTCTTATTGATCCTTGTTGTGGGAACAGAGAGAAAGAAGAAGGTGAAGAGTACATGTTAGAGCTGCAGCATATCCATAAATTTTTTAATCCGGGTTCTGTCAATGAGATCTGCCTTTTTGATGACTTCAATCTGACAGTGAAGGACGGAGAGTTTGTTTCCGTTGTCGGCAGTAACGGTTCCGGTAAGACTTCCATGCTGAATATTATCTGTGGCAGTATTGATATTGACCACGGACAGATCTTAATAGATGGTAAAGATTATGCCGGCAAAAAGGATTTTGTCAGAAGCCGACAGATCGGCCGTGTATTTCAGGATCCTTCCAAAGGAACGTGTCCACAGATGACTATTCTGGAAAATATGTCGATTGCGGAAAATAAGGGAAAACCGTTCAATTTGACAAGAGGTGTCAATAAAGCACATATCGATTATTACCGTGAAATGCTTGCACACTTAAATCTCGGACTTGAAGATAAGATGCACACACCGGTAGGTGCGCTTTCCGGCGGTCAGCGTCAGGCAGTGGCACTTTTAATGGCAACGATGACACCGATCGATTTTCTGATCCTGGATGAGCATACAGCAGCACTTGATCCGAAAACAGCAGAGATCATCATGCAGCTGACTGATCAGGTGGTACGAGAAAAGAAAGTCACAACGATCATGGTCACCCATAATCTTCGTTATGCGGTAGAATACGGAAGCCGTCTTCTGATGATGCATGAAGGCAAGGTCATTTTAGACAAGACCGGCGAAGAAAAGAAGAATGTAGATACGGAAGAAATCATGAAGATTTTTAACCAAATCAGTGTAGAATGTGGTAATTAACATGAAGAAAGAGACCAAAAAGGAAATTTTTTCCTGGATCTGGACGCTGGCAGTAGCGTTTGTGATCGCACTGTTTTTAAATCATTATATTATTGTCAATGCAAATGTGCCGACTGGTTCGATGGAAAATACGATCCAGCCGGGAGACCGTCTGATCGGTTTCCGCCTTTCTTACCAGAAGGAAGGACCTAAACGCGGAGATATTATTATTTTTAATTATCCGGTGGATGAGTCGGAAATATATATCAAGCGTGTGATCGGTCTGCCGGGAGAAACTTTGGAGATCAGAGATGCCAAGGTCTATATCAATCACAGCGATACGCCGCTTGCTGAGCCTTATCTGAAGGAAAACTGGGTTGCCATGAATGACGGATTGACCTATGAAATCCCGGAGGAATGCTATTTTGTAATGGGAGATAACAGGAATAATTCGGCAGACGGCAGGTACTGGGCAATGGAAGCAGTTGATTATGGTGCGGCAGACAGTATTGAGGAAGCAGTAGAGAATGAATATTGTTTCGTACGTCAGGATCAGATACTTGGAAAAGCAATCTTCCGTTATTTTCCGAAACCCACCTTGCTGAACCAGTCGCCTTATGAGGAAGATACAGATCAATAAAAGTTTGTATATCAGAAAAATAAGCCGCATGCAACCTGCATGCGGCTTTGCTTATCTTATTGATAGAACAGATCTCTTTTTCTGCATTTCTCTTCACAGTATTTGCAGCGGTAAATTTCTTTCTTCTCGTCTGCCAGTACAAAGATGTGTGGAAGCTCCTGCTCAATGGAAGTGATGCAGCGGGGGTTCCGGCATTTGATGACGTTTTTGATCTCTTTTGGCAGGCTCAGATCTCTTTTCTCAACGATCTTGCCGTCCTTGATCACATTGACGGTGATGTTATGGTCGATAAAACCGAGCACATCGATATTCAGTGTATTGATATCACACTCCACCTTCAGGATATCCTTTTTTCCTTTTTTATTGCTGCGCGCATTTTTGATGATCGCAACTGTACAATCCAGTTTATCAAGCTGGAGAAGATGATAGATCGTCAGGCTTTTGCCTGCTTCAATATGATCCAGTACAAAGCCCTCCTCAATTTTTCCTACATTTAACATGGTTGTCTCCTTCTATATATATTAATCTGTGAATACGTGGTAACATGCTTTTTTCCATGCATTTACGGTAACTATTCAGCACCTGATCCGCCGTTTATGCAAGCTCAAGAAGTGTCAGGATCAGTGCCATGCGAACATAGACACCGTACTGTACCTGCTTGAAGTAAACAGCTCTCGGATCATCGTCTACTTCAACGGAAATTTCATTGACACGCGGAAGCGGATGGAGTACAAGCATATCCGGTTTTGCAAGTTCCATTTTCTGTTTATTCAGAATATAGAAATCTTTTAATCTGACGTAATCTTCTTCGTTGAAGAAACGTTCCTTCTGGACTCTTGTCATGTAGAGCAGATCCAGATCTGCGATCGTATCTTCCAGACTGGTGTTTTCTTCGTAAGAGATGCCCATTTCTTTGAGCATATCCGTGATATAATCCGGAACACGAAGCTCCTCCGGAGAGATAAATACAAAGTGGATATCCTCATAACGTACCAGCGCACGGATCAGGGAGTGAACGGTACGACCGAATTTCAGGTCACCACAGAGGCCAATCGTAAAATGATCGAGGCGCCCTTTCAGGCTGCGGATCGTCAGAAGGTCTGTCAGTGTCTGGGTAGGATGCTGATGTCCGCCATCACCGGCGTTGATGACCGGGATACGGGAATGTGCAGCTGCGACCATCGGCGCACCTTCCTTTGGATGGCGCATGGCGCAGATATCTGCAAAACAGGAAATAACGCGGATCGTATCGGAAACGCTTTCTCCCTTGGAAGCGGAAGAGGAACCTGCATCGGAAAAACCGATAACTTGTCCGCCAAGATTGATCATGGCGCTTTCAAAACTTAAACGCGTTCTGGTACTTGGCTCATAAAAGCAGGTTGCAAGCTTCTTTCCGTCACACTTGTGTGCGTATTTCTGAGGATTTTTTTCGATGTCTGCAGCAAGATCAAACAGCTGCTCAAGTTCATCTGTTGTAAAATCCAGTGGACTCATTACATGTCTCATAGTTTGTTCTCCTTTATATGTATGGTCGGAGCAGACGCATGCAAAGCGGACTTTGTCCGCGGCGTCTGCGCAGGTCATCAGGGCTCCTCCCACTCTGCGAGAGGGTCCCTCCTCATGACATTATTTGGAACCACAGCTCATGCAGGAGCCGCAGCTACATCATGCATCTTCAATGCATGACATTACATAAATAGAATCGAAGGGAAATGATTCTCTTCGATTCTATCAGTTTACTTATACGTTAATAAATCAGCTACAGCTTTTCTTTTTGGAGCTGCAGGTGTTTCGTCCGGATATCCGACCGGGATCAGTGCTACCAGTTCTCTGTCTTCCGGGATCTCTAATAAAGAAGTAATTTTATCATTGTCAAATAATCCCATGATTACGGTGCCAAGACCTGCTTCATAGGCGGCTAAACAAAATGTCTGGCTGGCAACACCCGCATCATACATCTGCCAGGTATCTCCACGCTCTGTAGAGAAGGAACCATCTCTTTCGTAGCCACATCTGTTTTTGATAACGGTAACAGCGATTAAAAGTGGTGCATTTTCAATAATTTTACCATTATTTGGGAAAATAGTGGTACAGTCACGTCCGATCTTGTCCTTTAATTCGCCTTCGATCGCGATATAGCGGATCGTCTGGGAATGCTTCCAGCTTGGTGCATAAGAAGCTGCTTCGATCACGGATTCAAGCAGTGCGTGATCAACAGGATCCGGTTTATACTTTCTGATACTTCTACGTCCATAAATACATTCTTTTGCAGTCATAAGTTCCTCCTTCTGATTTGCTTTTGCCTATTATATTAGCATACCGTATTGTCACTTGCAATGCTTATCTGGGAATAAAATTGAAACAATATTGCCAGAAAAAGAGCATTATTTTGCTTACTTTATTTTAGTACTTGCAAATTAATGAAAAACTGATACAATGCAGCGAGGAAGG
>ERZ791884.1294-NODE-1294-length-18475-cov-28.107275_pt1 | contig 18475 bp, 15 predicted proteins | sample MGYA00509941_ERZ791884 | MGnify/ENA primary metagenome ERZ791884 (study PRJEB30046, sample SAMN00792095) | human gut metagenome | study: EMG produced TPA metagenomics assembly of the A metagenome-wide association study of gut microbiota in type 2... | reverse complement strand
CGTAGCAGCTAAAAGCCACTACGCTTTCAAGTCTAACTTTTGGGGGTCACCACAATTATTCCGATACAACTGCTATTTATTTTTTAAAACGGATTTTTTTATTTCAGTTTTAAGCCGCTCAAGCGGGGTGTCTTTTTTATCTATAATCTCTTGTGCTGAAAGAACCTTTGGTGCAAGGTTAGATGCGCCGGGCTGCGAATGCATTTGCAAAGTTATATTCTCGTGCTGAATAAGCGCAAAAAGCTGACTTAATGATATGCAATCATCAATAGCTTTGATAAGCTCTTTTTTAGGCTTTTTGGCATAGCCGGTAACCTTTGCAGCATTCATAATCCCTACTCCTTTCCTTAATGTGAGTTATATTGTTGCAGTATACTGTTCTATTATACTTAATTTTCACAATATTTTCAATATAAATTTTGACTTATTTTATTTACAGAAATTTATTTTTGTGTTATCCTGTCATTAATAAATACAAAACAGGAGTTTTTATAATGAAAAAAATCAAATACATACTTATTTCGGCTCTACTCGTCAGCACTACTGCATTGTCGGGTTGCGGCGGAAACAGCGAGAGTAAAACTCAGCAAAGCTCTTATACCCCCACTCCTACCGATACAACGGTTAAAACAACAGGGGAAAAAATCTTAATTAATGACTCAACACTCGGAGAAATTTGGATAACAGAGCTTGAGGGTGTGACAAAAAACACACTTGACAAAAATAATTTTTCTGCCGACGCTAACTTTAAGTATTACAATGAAAACGGTAAAGCCGCATCAACCGAGGGCATTGATGTTTCCGATTACAACGGTACTATTGATTGGAAAAAGGTTAAAGACTCGGAAATTGACTTTGCTATGATACGAATTGGCGGCAGAGGCTACGGTACCGAGGGCACTATATATCAAGACGAAAGCGCAATCAAAAACATTACCGAAGCTAAAGACAACGGAATAAAAGTTGGTGTGTACTTCTTCTCTCAGGCAATTAACACAGAAGAGGCTATCGAGGAGGCTAACTATGTAAAGGAAATTCTCGGTGACATAAAGCTCGACTACCCTGTCGCCTATGACTGGGAAATTGTTAAGGATGATGACGCAAGAACCGATAATGTATCTGCATATGAGGCAACAGAGTGTGCAAGAGCGTTCTGTCAGACTGTTGAATCATACGGATATACCGCATCTATCTACTCGCCGAGTCGAGAGCTTTACTTTAAATATGACCTTTCAAGATTGAAAGATTATGACATTTGGTACTGCGAATACAGCGATACACCGGAATTTTACTACCAATTCTCAATGTGGCAGTACACAACCGCAGGCAAGGTTGACGGCATAGACGGTGAAGTAGACCTTAATATCTGCTTTACAAACATTGCCGATTACGCATAAAACTGCTGTATAAAGTTACTATATAATGAAAGAGGTTTTTATAATGGAAAAAATTGCAAGTTTTCAGGTAAACCACGATACACTTGAACCGGGCGTTTATGTATCCCGAATTGACGGCGACATTACAACATATGATATGAGATTTATAAAGCCGAATACTCCGCCGTTTTTGCCAAATCCCGTTATGCATACTATTGAGCATCTTTTTGCTACCTATGCACGCAACAGTGAATTTGCCGACAGGGTAATTTATTTTGGCCCTATGGGATGCCGTACAGGATTTTATTTTCTTGTAAGGGATATGTCGCAGGATGACGCACTTGCACTTATAAAAGAAACTGTTTTAAAGTGCAAGAACCATACAGGCGAAATTCCCGGAAATACTGCCGCAGAGTGCGGGAATTACAAGGAACATAACTTTGAGGGCGCTATAAAGGCATTAAATAAATATTACGATAAGTTAAAAGATTTAACAGTTGATAACTTGAAGTATAATTGATTATGAGAATTATTGTGTCTGTTGCATAATTACGGCTGTTATATTTGTGCTAAATACTGGATAAGGTTACGGTTTTTAATTCTTCTATTGCAATTTTGTTACTATTTGTTATAATAATAGTGTTAAGTTTGTTACAAAAATGTAACGGTTAATGAGATAGGAGAAATTATTTTGAGTACAAAGTTCATTGGCAAGGACGGCTACAAAGAAATCGAAAGCCTTCCTTTTACAAGGCGCAAACCTCAACAGCTTAATACCGCTCAGAAAACTGTTCGATTTATAAAGAGAGCAGCTGCACTCGCAGCAAAGAAATTCAAAATTAAATCAACAAGAAAGGTTACCGTAACAAGAAAAGCTACAAAGCCTGTTATCAGAAAGCAGAGCAGATCTGTTGCAAATGCAAGACCTGTTGTGCAGACAAGTTCAAAAAGAGCAGAAATCTGCTATTTTGACAAACGATACAGTGCCGCAAGACAGGGCATTGGTTTTAATGATAACAGCAGGCCGCTAAAACTTGTTACAACCACACGAAATGTAACCGACAGAAAATACGCACACGCAGCACCTGTTTCTAAAACAAAGGTACACGAGGCGTTAAAAAGGAAAGCTATGCTTGCATCTGTTGCCTGCTTTACAGCGGTAATGATTGGTTTTGCATCGGGCGCAAGCGCAGTTTCTGTTCCTATGGAAACTAAAGCAACGGCACAAAGCGCAAAATCTTCAAACTATTCATATGTTGACTATACTTCAGATAAATTTTCAAGTATAGCAACAGCAGACGAGGCAACCGATATAGCCGAAAAAACTGTTGCAAATGCCGTTCTCAGCAATAACATTGGCGCTGAGCTTTCAGCACTTTACATTAATGGCAAGAAAATCGGAGTTACAGGAGAAACATCTGCCCTCGGCAATGCGTTAAATAAAATTTTATCTGACGCTAAAGAGGGTTATGACGAAAATACTACCGCTGATTTTGCAAATACAGTAAAAATTATCAACGGTAAATTCCCGAATGAAACCGTACTTACGGCAGATGAAGTTATTGAGCTTGCTAAAGATTACCTTTATGTGGCTGTTACTACTGATGTTACCGATACAATCAGCCTTAATTACGATACTCAATACGATTATGACGATTCAAAGAGCAACACCTACAGCGAAACCAAGCAAGAAGGCGAAAACGGCGAGGCTGAAGTAACCTACAAGGTAACATATATAAACGGAGAACAGACAAATTCTGTTGAAACAGCAAGAAATGTTACAAAAGAGCCGAAAAACGAGATAATAGTTCAGGGCACCAGCGATGCACCGTCTTATGAGGCAACAGGTTCATTTATGTGGCCTGTTCCCTATACTCACGAAATCGTAAGCTACTACGGCTATCGTTGGGGCAGACTTCACTCAGGCATAGATATATCGGATGACGGCATTGGCGGTCAGGATATAGTTGCATCTGACGGCGGTACTGTAACATGGGCAGGATATGACGATTCGGGCTATGGCAACTATGTAATAATTGACCATGGCAACGGTTACTACTCACTTTACGGCCATTGCAGTGCAGTTGCGGTAAGTCAGGGCGATAAAGTATACAAGGGACAAACTATTGCATATGTAGGTTCAACAGGCGACTCAACAGGTGATCACTTACACTTTGAGATAAGAAGAAGTGAAACAGACCGCCTTGACCCTATGGAATTTCTTTAATAAACAGCTAAGGCAATACTGCAAATGAGCGGTATTGCCTTTTTATAAAAAATTTTTATTTTATTTTTGAAAAGCTAATATTTGTCCTTGTTTTGTCATTGTCTGTATGTTATTATATGTGTGTAAGATAAAGAAACACAAAACTTACATTAAATAGCTAATAACTTGATTTTCGTAGAAATTTTCCTCTCTCTTTTTTATTAAGCATTACGCCTGACTTTGGTCGGGCTTTTGCTTTTTATTGCGATTTCACTTATTTTCAGTCGGGTAACAAACCTTTAAAAAGCAACGGACTATCCGTCCCGAATTTAAAAGTTTGGTCAACCTTTTTCAAAGGTTGTGGGTGTGGGCAACACCCACAAATGCTTTTTACTATCGTAAACTTTGATAGCCAAAAAATGCGACAGCAACAAAGGAAAAGCCACGCTACTAATCATAACCACCCGTCAAACGGGTGGTTTGCACAGGGGCTATAAGCCCTGTTACCAGCTCGCGTCTCAAGGCGCGGGCTTTCACTTTGTTCAAGCCTTATTGCTTTTGCCACTTTGGCTACCCCTTAAGGGGTTTATTTAGCAAATGGATCTTCGTATTCTTTTACGCTTAATTTATCCAAGGCTATGTCTGCTTTTTCTTGATCTTGTATATATTTTCTTATTGTTGATTCGTTAATCCCAACTGTCGACACATAATAACCCTCTGCCCAAAAGTGCCGATTGCCAAACTTGTATTTTAAATTTGCGTGTCTGTCAAACATCATAAGTGCACTTTTACCCTTTAGGTACCCCATAAAACTTGACACACAGACTCTTGGTGGTATACTTAAAAGAAGATGTACATGGTCGGGCATCATATGTCCTTCAAGTATTTCTACACCTTTGTATTTACACAATGTTCTTATGATCTCTTGCAAGTCTTTTCTGTACTGATTATATATTATTTTTCTTCTATACTTTGGTACTATTACTATGTGATATTTGCATAACCACTTTGTGTGTGATAAACTATTATATTGATTTGCCATAAATATTCTCCTTTCTTCTACAATAAGACTTGAACATCCTCATTGTATCAAGATTGGAGAATTTTTTGTATAACATTCGACGCGCACCCGCATAGCGGGTGGTTGTTTGTTCTGCACTTGCGTGCAGAACTGCCTAAAGGCAATAAAACAACTAATTTGCCACTTTTCAAGGGCAAATCAGCCACACACGCAGACTTTTGTATCCTTTAGAATATCTTTTCTCTAAGACTGCTAATATGCAACTTTCTTAATCTCTGCCGCTCATTAGTCTTAATTTTTGTTTTCTACTAAAGTCTTGAGTAATCTAAAATTTAGTTATTCTATGATATAAATACAACCGTTTATTTTTTATTGAAAATAAGTTATTTTTACTGTTTTATGGGCTCTGCCCAAACCCGCAACCCTTTTTAAAGGGTTGACCTAAATTTTATGTTTTCTGCCATTTCTTTGCGTAAAACCGCAATTTATTCATAATCACAAAACAAAAGCACCGATTTTCGGTGCTTTTGCTTTTACTTATGTAAATTTAATTTTTCCATAATTTTATCAACGGTTTCTTCAAGGTTTGCCGCATTCTCAAAATCAACTGTTACATCTGCATATTTTTCATAAAGCGGTGTTCTCTCTTTAAAAACATCGTCAAGGGTTTCGCCGTCTTTAAAAGCAATTCCCCTTGTCGCTACATTTGTAACCCTGCGTATGATTTCATCAATCGGCACATTAATATACACAACCGTACCGATTTTCTTCAAATGTTCCATACCTTCTGCGCTAAGTACCATTGAGCCGCCTGTTGCCACAACTGTTTTCTCGCAGTCAAGCTCTTTGCCTACTTGATTTTCAATTTTCAAGAAAGCATTATAGCCGTCCTGATCAAGTATCTTTTGCAGTTTTTTGCCTGTTTTCTTAGTAATAATCAAGTCCAAATCCACAAAAGAATATCCGCTGTATTTTGCAAGCAGAACACCAAGCGTACTCTTACCCGAACCTGGCATTCCTATAAGTATAATGTTATTGTTATTCATATTATAAAATCCTTACATTGAGAGAGTCTGTGCTTGAAGTCGGTGCAGTTCTGTTTGAAGAAATTACAACTACAATATCGCCCTTTTTAAAGTAGCCCGTGCTTAAAGCCTTTTCCATTGCCTGCTTTGTAATCGCATCGGAAGTTTTCTTCTCCTCGCCGATAAGCGCTGTAATGCCCCAGTTAAGGCAAAGCTTTTTACATACAAGTGAAGAAGTAACAACCGCAATTATCGGAACATCCGGACGGAAGTGTACCATTGCTCTTGCAACCTTACCTGTTGCACTCTCAACAATAATAGCTCTTGCACCAACCTGATGAGCAATATCTCTTGCCGCACGACAAATGCTGCCTCTGATAGGGTTGCTGTCCTGTATGCTATGGTGCTCAATGTAATCCTTAAGTGCTGTAAATTCGCCGTTCTGCTCTGCCTCAAAACATATAGCGTCAAGAGCCTCAACACTTTCAACAGGGTACTTACCTGCGGCAGATTCACCGGAAAGCATAACCGCGCTCGTACCGTCATATACAGCATTGGCAACATCGCTGATTTCAGCTCTTGTAGGACGAGGTGAAGAAGTCATACTTTCAAGCATCTGAGTAGCGGTAATTACATATTTACCTCTTGCAACGCACTTTCTGATAAGGGTTTTCTGAATTTCAGGAAGTTTAATAAACGGAATTTCAACGCCCATATCGCCTCTGGCAACCATAATGCCGTCAGCGCAATCTATAATGGCATCCATATCGTCAACACCGCTCTGATTTTCAATCTTTGCGATGATTTCAACATATTCAAATCCAAGGCTGTCGATGAAATCTCTTAATGTTTTAACATCTTCGTGTGTACGCACAAACGATGCAGCAACTACATTTGCGCCATGAGTAAGACCAAATTCAATGTCTTTTCTGTCCTGAGCGCTTACATAAGGCATATTGATATGGTAGCCCGGAATATTAATACTCTTTCTGTTCTTAAGTGTGCCGCCCTTAACTACTTTGCAAATGATTTCGTTAGGAGTCATACTGTCAACAACTATTGAGATAAGACCGTCATCTAATAATAATTCTCTGCCTATTGCCGCTTTGCCGTCGGCATTGAACAAATCAACAAGCTTAGGGAAAGAAATTGCCACGCCTGTTTCGTCACCGACTTCTTTATTCTTGCAAAGGCTGAAAAGCTGACCTTCATCAAGTTCTATACTGCCGTTTTCAAATGTGCATACTCTTACTTCCGGGCCTTTTGTATCAAGAAGAATTGACACAATTTTTCCGCTTTCGGCAATAGCTTCTTTGAGAACATTAAAAGTGTTTTCCAAATCGTCATACGCACCGTGTGACATATTGATACGAGCAACATTCATACCTGCGTTGATCATTTCAAGCAAGGTTTCTTTATTGTTGCAAGCCGGACCAATGGTACAAACGATTTTAGTCTTTCTCATAATAACCTCCATAATAAAATCAAATACTATCCTAAATAATACCCAAAATTTTCACAAATACATTATATACCATTACCGTAAGTTTTTCAATAAATTTTGTGTAAATTTATAATTAAATAATAGAAATATGACTTTTAAAAATCAAAATACCGCTTGAAATCTTCCGAAATCAAGCGGTATAAAAATTTAAATTTTATTGTGCAATTATCAGCTGTAAAGCTGTGACATCTCTTACATCAATAATGCCGTCTTTGTTAATATCAGCCATTTTCACTCCCTCAGCGTCAAGTGTACCGCTGTTGGCAATGTAAAGCTGAAGTGCGGTTGCATCACGAACATCTACAACTCCGTCATTGTTAAGGTCGTTTTCAATTCTTGGATTTGTCGGCTCGTACTTGTCATACATCTGACTGCTGAGCCATGCCGCACGGCTTGTAAACCAATCGGCACAATAATTGTACATTCCGTCAAAATCGTTGCTGTACTTTGTAACAGTATTGCTTACTGTATATTTGCCCGTTGAGTAATCAAATGTAGCAACATTGAGTTTACTATGGTTTGCAATCCAGCTGCCTGTATTAAGCAGCCAGCCGCTCTTATAGTTCATCTCGGCACTGCCCTTAATATAGCTGTAATAAACATCCGATGAGTAAATCTCGCCTTCGCTTACGCCGCTTGACATAAATGTCTGCATAGCAGGCACAAAATCCTCAAACCAAACCTGCGGAGCTGCCGCAAGAACAGCCTTATTTCTTGAAATAAGGTTCATAACATTATTAGTGTTTCGGCTGTTTTTGTCTTTTCCCTTATACTTGCACCACCAGCCACTGTACTGTTCGTAATCATTTACACCTATATTGCCGAGTTCCCACTCAACGCCCTTTGCGTTGCCAAGTGAGTTATCGTAGTCCCATACAGGTGAACCAAAGAATTTCCAATCGCCGTTTTCGTCCTGCTTATATGTAAAGTAAAGGCTTGAAACACCGGAATCCCAGTTTTTACCGAGCTCGTTTATAAGGTAAATTTTTGTTACGGTATCAACATCGGCATAATCGGCAAGATTTGCACTTGAGCTTTTGATTGCGTTATAAAAAGCGTCAAACTTTTCTTTTACATAATTCTTAACTTCATTGTAGCCTGTATCTCCCGGTGCAAGCTCAGGAGTTTTAATTGTAATCGGATTGCCGCTTGATGAATTAAAGTGGTAATCGTCATCGTTTGCGCTTGCGTCAACCTCGCATACAAATTGGAAGTTTCCGTTGATTGAGCCGTCCTTGTTGAGGTAGCCTTTATCGTCAATATTGCTTAAAAGGTTAGTTTTACCTGTGTCAATCTTCTGGCACATCTGGTAAGAACCCCAATAATAGCCGTCAGAATAAAAATCAACATAACGGGAATCTGAGGCATACGGCATATCTACCGCATCAGAAAGGTCATATAAAAATCTGTTTCTTGAAAGAGAATCGTCCTGATAGTTTGCAAGCATAGAAAATTTCTTGCACTTATCCATCGAACCGATTGTTACATTATCCTTGAAAGTAATGTTGTAAGGCTTTTTAGCCTTGCCCCATGTTGAGTTGCCTCTGCCCTTGATTTTCTTTACATCGGCTGTTTCAATTGTGCCGTCTGCATCGATAATTGCGGCTGTTGCGCTTGCGGAATTACTCTTATCACGATTAAGGTATGTGATAAGCTCTGTGCCGTTGCCGTCTGCATTATCATTATTAATATATACGGCTGACTCTGCGGTTGACTTCATAAAAACTAATTTAAAATTCTTACCGCCTGCTCTTACCGAATATTCCTCATTTGTTTTGTAAGGAACAGATGCAGTGCTGTTTGGCTCAATCTTAACGCCGTTGACAGTAATTGCCGATGAGTAAGCATTGTAAATATCTACCTTTTCACTGTCTGCCGATGACGGAAGGAAAAAGTATTTTTTGTCACTATTTTTCTCGTTAAAATCTTCGTCATGTTCACTTTGCCAGCTCTGCCAAGCCTGTGTATCCTCTGAATTTAAAACAGCGTGAGCGTACAAAGCGTCATATGTCTTAAATTGCGGAGCAGATACAGAAGAATCGTTTGTCTGAGCTGCAAATGCGGAAAGTGAAAATCCTGTTGTAAGCATAACAGCAGAAAGTCCTACTGCAATAATTTTTGCTAATTTCATTTCAAACACTCCTAAAAATTCATTTAGTTTTCACATATTAATTGTATCATAGTAAAAATTAAATTACAATGTCAAATTTTACAAATTATTATTTAATATTTATGCTTTATTTTTATAATATATTTTGCTATAATAGAAACAATAACATTAGATAAGGAATGATTTTATGAATAATTCAAACCACAAAGCAAAGAAATTTTCTGTTGCTCTTTTAGTGGCTTTACTTGCGGTTTCCACATCTTTTGCAAGTGTAATGACCGGTTGTGGCAGTAAAAATGAAAGCTCGGCAGCATCTGCAACAGTAGCCGATACCTCTGCCGCTAATGCCAAAAACACAACAGTTGCCAATGACAAATCAGAAAGCGAAGTAACTTCTGAAAGCAGCAATTCACAAAGTTCGGGTTCTGAATCAAAGTCCGAGTCTGCTCAAAGCTCTGAAAAGTCAGAATCAAGCGGCTCTTCCGATTCATCAAAAGCAAACAGCAACTCTAACAATAATTCATCAAGCAAGGCTGCAAACAACAATTCAAACAATAATTCAGGCAATAACTCGGGCAACAAATCAAATAACAATTCATCTGACAAAAACAACTCCGATGAAAAATCTAACGAAGATGTAACTCTTGACTTAAAGAAAGGTCAGACAGTAACCGTAACCTACTCTGTTAAAAGTACAGTTGTTCTCACAAATTATCAGGCAAAAATCACATATGATTCTTCAAAATTAAAGGTTAAAACGGCTCAGCTCCAGAAACCAGCTACAACAAACGGCGTTATTAATGCAAAGGTAGCAGGACAAATCAACTTCAACGGTTCTGATATAAGCACGGGCTATGATTACACAAAGGGCGGCGAGCTTGTTGTAGTTACTTTTGAGGCTACAAGCGACGGTTCATCAAAGGTTGATTGGTTATGGCAGTCAGCAAGTACACTTGATGATAAAAACAACATTGTTCTTCACATTGATGACAACGGAAAATCAGACGGCACCGTAACACTTTCAACATCTTATAAATAAAATGTTAAAAACTCCTGCAATCCAGGAGTTTTTTAGTTTTGGTAATCAATTTTATTTTTACTTTGTTTCAGTCGAGTGGCAAGGAAAAATAAAAGCAAAAATTTCTACTCAAAAGTCAAAAAAGTTTAGTCAAACTTTTCTAAGGTTCTGGGTGTGGGCTACGCCCACAAAAAACTTCAAGCTATCGCAAATTTTTGATAGCAACAAAGGAAAAAACCACGCTACTGTAACTACTAATTTGCCGCTTTTCAAGGGCAAATCCACAACCCTTTAAAAAGGGTTGAGCAAAATTTTATGTTTATTTAACTAAACTTTGCAATCTAAAGCATAATATCCAATAGCCTATACAAAAAGCGGATATCCACACAGGATACCCGCTATATTTTTATAATTTATCTTTTTTCGAGTGGAGTATAGTCTTTCATAGTTGAAATACTCATATAAGCAGGACGGATAATCTTACCGCCATTTACGATTTCCTCAAGTCTATGTGCGCTCCAACCTGCAATTCTGGCTGTTGCAAACATAGGTGTATAAAGCTCACAAGGAATGTCAAGCATACTGTAAAGCAAACCGCTGTAAAAATCGACATTGGATGCAACACCCTTGTAAATCTTACGCTTTTTGCCGATTACCTGCGGAGCGAGTCTTTCGACTCTCTCGTAAAGCTCAAAGTCCTCATCGTAACCCTCTGCCTTAGCGAGTTTCTGAACAGCACCTTTAAGAATTATCTGACGAGGGTCAGAAATTGTATAAACTGCGTGTCCCATACCGTAAATAAGACCCATTCTGTCGAATGTCTGCTTTTCGAGGATTTTTTCGAGATAATCTGCAATCTCCTCGTCATCTTTCCAGTCTTTTATATGCTCTTTAATATCTTCAAACATATAGAATACCTTAACATTTGCACCACCGTGCTTAGGGCCTTTAAGAGATGCCAAAGCGGCGGCAGTTGCCGAATAGGTGTCTGTACCTGAAGATGTTACTACATGAGTTGTAAATGTTGAGTTGTTACCGCCGCCATGCTCCATATGGAGAATAAGCGCCATATCAAGAACCTTAGCCTCAAGCGGAGTGTACTTTCTGTCAGGACGAAGTAATGACAAAATGACCTCAGCTGTTGACATAGTAGGCTCTGCACGGTGAATATAAAGGCTTTTGTCACGGAGATAATGGTTATATGCATGATAACCGTAAACGGAAAGCATTGGGAATACAGAGATAAGCTGAATGCACTGACGAAGTACATTATCAACAGATGTATCGTTAGGGTTATCGTCATAACAGAACAATGTAAGTACACTGCGGGCAATAGAGTTCATCATATCTTCACTCGGTGCTTTAAGAATAACATCACGAACAAAGTTCTGCGGTAAAGTTCTGTATTTTACAAGCAATTCCTTAAAATCTTTAAGCTGTGCGGCATTTGGCATTTCGCCAAAAAGGAGAAGATAAACAACCTCTTCAAAGCCAAAACGGTCATCCTCAAGAATACCGCCGATAATATCGTTTATGTTGTATCCACGATAATACAGCTCACCGTCACAAGGAACAAGCTTGCCGTCAACTTCTTTATTCTGAAGAATTGTGGAAATATCTGTAAGGCCTGTTAATACACCCTTACCATCAAGGTCACGAAGACCTCTCTTAACATTATACTTTGAATAAAGACTTGTATCGATCATCGAATTTGAGATCATCTTTTGTGCCAAATCGTGGATAGCCGGTGTGTTATCTGAATAACTGCCCATCAAAATCACTTCCTACAATAAATATTAGTAAATTTATAATTACCATCAAAAAACATTATATCACATTTTAAAGCAAAAGAAAAGATACAAAATGCTTTAAACTGTCTTATTTATAATTACGATTATGTCATATTTATATACATTTTAGCAATAATATTCATTTATCTGCAAATATATACAAAAAGAGGATGAATTTTACTTCATCCTCTTAGTTGTAATTATAATTATTTAATTACTTAAGATATGTACCGTTTGTACCAATCTTACCGTCAATGCCTGTGAAGCCTGAACCGCAAGCTACATAGCATCTCATGTTGGCTTTACCGATACTGCCTACTGTAAGTGTGCCGTCTGTAACAGTCTTAACATCACCTGTAACAGCGTCAATATACTTGCCGTTAGGAATGTTCTTGAATGTAGCACCGCCTGAAATAGTTACAAGTGCAAGGCTGTCTACGCCTTCGCTTGAATTTGTATAACGGCGGATAAATGCCATATCACCGGTTACATAGCTGCTGTCCTTTGTATACTGACCCTTCTGGAGAGCAGGTACTGCCCTACGAATCATATTCAGTTGTTTAAGGTGAACAGCAAGCGGAGAATTAAGAGTTTCGGCAACTGTTCCCGATGCGCTATATTCACCAAAATCAGTAGCTGAAACATCACCCTCAAGGTAATCACCGAAATATGCACGACCTACAGTTGAAAGAGGAGCATTTGGACCAACATCTATGCTTAAACCCTTTTGGAATTCAACCTCTGAACCATAGTACAAGCAAGGAATTCCACGGAATGTAAAGAGAAGTGAAAGGTTTTCTGCCCAAGCCTGAGTACCGCCATCATAACGAGTATTCATATCCGGACCGTAGTCATGAGAGTCAACATAAGTTACATTCCATGTTGAATCATTGTAATACGGATCCTCTTGAAGAGCACGGGTAAATGCATTGCTAGCAGTAGAGAAGTTCCAATGCATTGGGAAGTCAATAACGCCTGTGCCATTGCCCTTACTGTAATCAGGAGTATGATATGTAAGACCATCAAGATAAACATTATCAGAAGTTGGCTGATCACTTGTAGTTGAATTGCTTGCATAGTGTTCATTTGTAAGGTTTACATTTTCAAGCTGATCATCGCCGAGAGCATTGATATACTTGCTGTCTGTTTCTGCCCAAGTATAGAAAGGAGCAGAAATTGCAGGGATATTATGGTTCCAGAACTCGCTTACACGAGTACAAACCTCGCCGAATACATAGAAATTCTCTCCGCCTGTCTTAAGCCATGATGGGAAATAGAACTGGTTAAGAGTAAGTCTTGATATATGCTTTTCGGTATCCATTCTGAATGCGTCAACACCCATATTGATATAATCGCCGTAAACAGTGTTAAGATACTCTGCAACCTTTGGATTTTCTGTGTTTACATCAACGCAGTCACCGTCAATCTGTCCTGTCTGTACAGTTGGGCTTTCCCAGCTAAGGTCTTTATAATGATGATAGTTATTTTCTGTGTCATGTGAACCTGAATCAAGAACCTTAGTATCCTTCATTATATTAAGTCTTGCCTGATACTGATAACCCGGAGCAAGACTGTCATAGTCAGGGAATGTTTTTGCAAAATCCGAATCAGGAATCGGAACCATACAATTAACAGATTCAAGATCCTTAAGTGTGTCATACTCTTTTGTAAACATAGGAGCGAGAGTAGCCTCACCAAAGTTACCTGTATGATTGATAACTACGTCCTGAACAATCTTCATACCTTTTTCATGTGCAGCATCGATAAGGTCCTGATACTTAACATCGTCACTCTCATAACGAACATCAACAGTTGAGAAATCAAATGCGTGATAGCCATGGTAGTCATAACCTGACGCATTAGATACAACAGGAGTAATCCAAATTGCACTGAAGCCTAAAGCCTTGATGTAATCAAGCTTTTCGATAAGGCCCTTAAAGTCGCCTCTCCAAGCCGGGTCTGAATCAGGGTTGTTAGCCTTCTGGTCGTCCCAACAATGAACATTGTTGCCTGTGTCACCGTCATAGAAACGAGTTGTGATTACAAAGTAAATTGAATCTTCACGAAGATCCGTTCTCTTCCAATCGTCAAAATCGTCCCAAGACTTAGAAGACCATCTTCCGTTTTTGTACCACCACTCACCGCTGTTTCTTGTTGTTTCAGCAGACTGAGTGCCGTTTGTAACAAACATCATATTGATTTTTGTTACATTGTCGAATGTGTAGCCGTAGCTGTTGTTACCCTCCGAAGTCATTTTCGGACCCGGGTAATCTGTTGCGATATTCTGCGGAAGGCTGTTCCAATAGTAGATGTTAGGTGCGCCGTCTTCAGAATACACATGCACTTTAATACCGTCGTATTTAGCCTGAACTGACTCAGCATCGTCAACAGTAGCAGCCGAAACCGACACAATTCCCACTGTTGCCGCAATGCAGACAACGAGCATTAAAGCAATGAGTTTTTTTACCTTTGTCATAGCTTTTCCTCCATTTTCCGTTAAAACCAAAATTTAACATCTATATATAATTATAAAGTAGTTATCAATGATTTTTTTTCTGATTTAGAATTATTCGAAATCTGTGCTTCCAAACATTTAATCCTTGTTTTATGTAATTTATACAAAAAAGTGAACAAAGTGCCGTTTTTTTAAAAAGCAAACAGATTTTTCGACAAAACAAAAAACTCTCCGATTAAATTCAGAGAGTTTTTATATATCACAACTACAAATTATATATTATTTTTCAAAACATATTTTTCAAGTGTTTTTGCAACTCCGTCATCATCGTTTGACTCGCAGACATAATTTGCAATCTTTTTTACATCTTCCTCTGCATTGCCCATAGCAACGCCAAGACCTGCATAACCAATCATAGTTATATCATTGTAATTGTCGCCAAAAGCAATCATCTCTTCGTTTGTAAAGTCGAGTTTTTCGAGTAGCATAGGCAGCATAGAACCCTTTGTTACACCGAAAGGCATAATCTCGAGGAAGTACGGTGCGCTCTTATACACATCAAGCAAGCCGTCATAGCGTTTTGCAAGAATTTCGTTATATTTATCAATTTCGGCAGGTTCGCCCGAAAGTAAAAGTTTATTGATTTTTTCAGGAATATTTGCCGCAAAATCTTCAACAACAACCATATCCATTTTAAGAATATCTCTTTCAACATTGGAGTAATCGTTGAGAGTGCCGCCTGTTATAATTTTTTTATCATCATAGGTATGAACAGAAAGATTTGACTCCTTCAGCACACCGAGAATATCAGAAAGATATTCCCTAGGGAAATCTTTGCTTACAATAGTTTGTCCTGTTGTGCAGTCAAGAATTTTTCCGCCATTGAAAGCCATAATGTAGCCCTCATACCGGTCAAGCAATAAATCCTTTGCAATGCTCTGAATACCCATAGGATGTCTGCCCGAGGCAATTACAACTTTTTTGCCCATTTTCTGAGCGTCAATAATCGCAAATCGTGTGCGTGGTGTAATCTCTTTTTGAGAATTTGTCAGAGTACCGTCAATGTCAAGTGCAATAATTTTGTAATCCATAATATCACCTTGTACTTAGAAATATTGATTAACAAATCATTTACAATATAACACACAAGTTAAAAAAATGCAAGTATTTGATACATTATGTAAAAAACAACTTTGTTTATAGCTTTATTTTGCCATTATATAAAAAATATTTACAGATTAAATACAAAAATCGGGACCGGAAAAATCCCGATCCCGAACAGCAATAAGAAAATTACTGATTATTATTTGTGTTGTTTTGAGCATTATTATCTTTTTCAATGTAAATGCCCTGATCAACAGTATCGTTGCGAATTGATGAATACTCGCTGAGTACCCATGAATACTGACCTGTTGTAATTGTACTTCCGCAGTATTCACATTTGCCTGAGCTTGACATTTCAAGCGGCGCACCGCAGTTTGGACAGCTGTGCGACTTGAGTGTCTGAGTATTTGCACTTGTGGTCTTAATGCCTGAATTACGGGCAAAACGAAGTGCATATCTAAGTTCGTATCTTGCATTTGGATCGCCACGAAGAACCTGACCTGTCTTTTCGTTTATCTCGTAGTCTGTAAGACGGGCATTGAGGTAAACTGTAACATACTCAAATTCCTTATCCCTGCGATATGCGGTAAGATAAGCTGTGCTTACCGCTACATTCTCTATCTTGTTGATTACACCGTTTGCAATCTTGCGCTCAATCTGCTTTTGGGTCTGATTGTAAAGGTTATCGTGAAGATAAATTCTAACAGGCGAAAGATCACGATTGCTCCACGCATCCTGAATTGTAACATATACATATCTTGAGAATGAAAGGAAATCCTCTGCCGAGAAGTTCGGGTCTTTCTGCTTGATAAGGTCTGAAATCTCCGCCGTACGGTCAGGAAGTGTAACATTTCTGCCTGCCGACTGCTGAATTGTCTGTGATCTGCCAACAGTAGTAGTTGTTCTTTTGCTGTCCTTTTTGCCCCTTATCATGCTGTAAACAACTATACCGATAACTACAAGGAAAACAACTAACGTTCCGCCAAATCCAAGACCTTCTCCGCTGCTTTCGGAACTGCTGTTATCTGAACTGTCCCAATCGGAACTGCCGCCCCAGTCAGAGCTGCCGCCCCAATCAGAACCGCCGCCCCAATCAGAACCGCCGCCGCTGTCATAATCGTTAGAATCACCAAAGTCAAGCGGAGGTATTCCTAAGTCCGCTGTTTGGTTAGTATGTACCGATTGATTACTTTCGACAGAAACAGCATTAACTGATGAAAAAGCTGTAAAAGCTATCACCGTCATAAGTACAGTCAGTACAATCGAAAAACATTTTTTCAAAGTTATACACCCTCTTCTGAATTGTGAGCAAAGTTATTTGCTTATTTTTGCAGTAATTTTAACATATATTGTAAAAAATTGCAATTGCATTTACATTTTTCATTATAGAAAATGTTTATATATTTCTATACATATTGCATATAAGCAGTATATTATTCATTATTACAATTTTTTATTTATTTTAATTTTGGGTGTTGACAACGGTATATAGCGGTGCTATAATAATACCTATAATTTATGTAGGTTTAATAAGAATTAAATTTTAATCACGAAAATTACTAAAATCACTATAAAATAAATACATTACAAAGGAGATACCACCATGAAAGTTTATGAGAAAATCACTGACCTCATTGGCAGAACACCTATTATGAAACTCAATAATTACTCTGCTGCACAGGGACTTGACACACCTGTACTTGCAAAGCTCGAATATTTTAATCCTGCAGGAAGTGTTAAGGACAGAGTAGCAAAGGCTATGATTGATGATGCGGAAGAAAAAGGTTTGCTTACATCTGATTCTGTAATCATTGAGCCTACAAGTGGTAACACAGGTATCGGTCTTGCAGCTGTTGCTGCCGCAAGAGGATACAGAATTATCCTTACAATGCCTGAAACCATGAGCGTTGAACGCAGAAATCTCCTCAAGGCTTACGGTGCTGAGCTTGTTCTTACAGACGGTGCAAAGGGTATGAAAGGCGCTATTGCAAAGGCTGACGAACTTGCCAAGGAAATTCCGCACAGCTTTATTCCCGGACAGTTTGTAAATCAGGCAAACCCTGCCGCTCACTTTGCTACAACAGGCCCTGAGATTTGGGAAGATACAGACGGCAAGGTAGACATTTTTGTTGCAGGGGTTGGCACAGGCGGTACTGTAACAGGCGTTGGCAAATACCTCAAATCAAAAAATCCTAATGTAAAGATTGTTGCTGTTGAGCCGGCTACCTCACCTGTTCTTTCAAAGGGTGTTGCAGGTCCTCACAAAATTCAGGGTATCGGCGCAGGCTTTGTTCCTGAAACACTTGATACTAATGTATATGACGAAATTTTCGCAGTAGAAAACGATGACGCATTTGCAACAGGCAAGGCAATCGCTCGTGCCGAGGGTGTACTCGTAGGTATTTCTTCAGGTGCGGCTATATATGCAGCAACTCAGCTTGCTAAGCGTCCTGAAAATAAGGGCAAGGTAATTGTAGCACTTCTTCCTGATACAGGCGACCGTTACCTCTCAACTCCGATGTTCTCAGATAAATAATTTAACATCTATCCCTGTAGTATATTTTAACAGACTTCAAAGCTTGATTTTGAAGTCTGTTATTTTTTACGGGAAATAGACTTATTTTTTGTTTTAAAGCCTAAAAATTATTTATTATTGTAGATAACAGCTAACATTTTATAACAAAAATATTGTAAAAACTGCCTTTTGAAAATTTTAAAATTTAATTAGACAGAAGTGGTACAAAATATAAAATTTTGTCTGAAATTCAAAAAGACAACGGTTCTATTATTGTTGAAATAAAAAAGCAGTACAATGACCCGACCCCCAAAAGTTAGACCTAAAAAATCTAACTTTGGAGGTCGGTAT
>ERZ791884.1272-NODE-1272-length-18717-cov-2.877559_pt1 | contig 18717 bp, 10 predicted proteins | sample MGYA00509941_ERZ791884 | MGnify/ENA primary metagenome ERZ791884 (study PRJEB30046, sample SAMN00792095) | human gut metagenome | study: EMG produced TPA metagenomics assembly of the A metagenome-wide association study of gut microbiota in type 2... | reverse complement strand
CGTCGATACCTACACCCGCCGTATAGGTTTTCTCCCATGTCAAGTTCTTATTTTCTTTTTGAGCAATTACCGCACCCGGATCACCGTTGTATCCCGTAGACATAGCATACAAAGTATACTGCGAATACAGCTCAGTAGGACGATTACCTACAGAACCATAGCTAGCGCGCAACTTCAATTGCTGTACCCAATCCTTTGCCTTGAAAAATTCCTCCTGATGGATATTCCAACCACCACTAACAGAGAAGAAATTACCATATTTAGCATCCTCACCAAAGTTTGAGGCACCATCTCGGCGGAAAGAGAAAGACAATAAATAACGATTGTCATACGCATAATTGGCATTGAACAAATAGGATTGTACAGCCCATTCCTCTTGCGATCCTTTTATTGTCTTAGGAGTTGTCGCTACATCTGCCACGGAGAAACCCGGAGCGAAACTAGCCGCTGTCTGATCCTTGATTTCCCGGGTATAAGAGTTCCACTCATAAGCCAATATCGCATTGATGGAATGTTTATCGAACACCTTATTAAAACGAAGCAATTGGTTGCTATATACCCGATAAGAAGTTGTGGTCTTATCTTGCAACAATCCATTGTCGGCCTCTCCTGCCTTAGAGCGAGGATCGTTATAGCCTTTGAAAAGAATGTTATTATATTTATAGCTATTCACGGACGCAAAAGTCAACCAATCGGTAAACTTGATATCGAAGTCAAAGTTTCCCATAAACTCATAGGAAGTTTTCTTCTCATAATTCCATTGCAGGTCATACAAGTAATTTGTAGCATCGCTATTCACCCAATCGGTCGGCCTGTATTGCTGGATCAAGTCGCCATTCTCGTCATACGGGGAGTCCCAAGGGAAATTAACGTACATGATAGCGCCTAGATCTTGCTGCTGGTCCATCACGTCGCTACGGGTAGCCCATACTTTAGGTTTGATAGTCAACCAATCCGTCGCTTGGTAATCCACATTGAAACGCAAGTTATAACGCTTGTAGTCATATCCTTTCACGGCACCATCCTCATTATAGTAACCAACGGATGTATACGTCTTGATCTTCTCTGAGCCACCGGAAACAGATACGTTATAGTCTTGAGCGAAGCCCAGATGCGTACCCTCTTTCCACCAGTCGAAGTTACGGTTGCGCAAATCCTCCGTAAAATAACTCGGAAGGGCGTCTTGATTAGCGAAAGATTTATAATAATCATATAATTCCTCGCCGTTCATCATATTCATGTTTCCACGGTGCAACTGGTTCACACCCATCTTTACGGAAGCGTTGATCGTAGCTTTTCCGATCTTACCTTTCTTCGTAGTCACCACGATAACACCGTTCGCTCCTTGAGAACCATAGATAGCGGTTGAAGCGGCATCCTTCAAGATAGACATGGATTCGATATCAGCCGGGTTCAAGCTACCCGCATCCGTACCGACGATTACGCCATCCACGATCCAAAGAGGGTCCGTGCTACCGTTTACCGTAGACTTACCACGGATCACCACCTTACCGGCAGCGCCCGGCTGACCACCACCCGAAGTAACCTGCACGCCCGGAGCCTTACCAGACAATAAGTTCTCGACCGTAGGGCTAGTGGCATCCAACAATTTCTCGTTGCTCACCACCTGCATGGCACCCGTCAAGCTTTCCTTTTTTTGCACGCCGTAACCAACAACAACCACCTCCTCAAGGTTCTGAGTGTCTTCCTTGATACGGATAGTCATCGGAGCACTAGTCGCTTTAACCTCATGGTTCACATAACCGATGTAAGAAACGACCAAAGTAGCTCCGGCCGGAGCTTCCAAACTAAACTTTCCATCGAAATCGGTACTGGTACCGTTCGTAGTGCCTTTCACGAGCACATTCGCACCGATTACCGGCTCACCCGTCACCGCGTCAACAATGGTACCTGAAATCGTAATCGTCTGCTGCGCCACCATTCTCTCCGCGTTTCTCAATTCATTTGGATTAGAAGATGACTTGTAAACAACAATCCTATTGTTGTTTACAACAAAATCAGCATGCTGATTTTTCAGCGCCGTCGTCAAAATCTCCTCGACCGAGCGGTTCGACATGTCGATTGAGATACGCTCATTCAGATTGATGTCATTGTTACGGATAAGGAACGTGTAATTGAATTTTTCCTCGATCAAATCGAAAAGTTCTTTTAATGTCGTACTTTCCATTTGAACAGACATCATTTGTGTCTGAAGTTCGGACGCTGAAACCGTACCGGGAATAAACGGCAGTCCCGCAAGCATACATGCGGCTACCATCATCTTACCGGTCTTCTTGAAATAGTTCATTTCCATTAAAGTTAGATTTAATAAATAATTTTCTCGTTTATACTATTTTCCACACTTACACCTTAGGATTAAGGTTTGTATTTTTATTTATCTTTTATAATAATCTCATCTCCCGAACGAGTCCACACATATTTGTGATCCACGTCCACCTCACGAAGGATTTTATCCAACGAATAATCTTTCGTAAAGCTACCGGAGAAGATTTCCTTTCTCAAAGGATCGCTCTCAACGCGGATACGCACGTTGAACTTACGTTCCAAATCCTTGGCGATACTCATGAAAGGTTGTTCGGAGAATTTCAGGCTACCGTCCATCCAAGAGAGAGCATCCTTGGCATCCACCTCACTGACTCTTACCTTATTGGTCTGCTTATTAAAGCTTAGTTTCCGGTTTGGAGTCAAGGTCACATCGCCCGCATGGGCAACCTCATCCCGCAAGCTCACGTTTACTTTTCCCGACACCAGAGTGACATCGGTCGTTTCATCCATTCCGTAAGCCTTTACGTTAAAGCTAGTTCCTAGAACCTTGATATCCAATCTCTTTGATTTTACGATAAAAGGCTTAAGGGAATCCCGGGTAATCTCGAAGTAAGCCTCACCATCCAATTGTACGCTACGTCCGTTCGTATTGAAATCACTGCCATATCTCAACGTGGAACCTGCGTTGACCCAAACCACGGATTGATCCGGCAAAACGACTTTCGTTTGGGCTCCCATAGGAGTTGTCGTCTCAAAATAAGCCAAGGCGGCAGATTTCGGCTGATTATGTCTCGTACCTATATAATAAGAGGCAGTCCCCACCGATACCACGATCAAGACCGAGGCGGCAACTTTTCCTAAAAACCGAAAATTTAGCCAATGATTCTTTTCAGAAGGAATAGCGGGATCGATAAGTGTCCCGAAATGTTTTTGGAAATCGGCTTTCATATCAGAGGCAAACAAAGGTACATGCGCCGTCGCCCAACAATCTGCCATCTCGGAAAGGCACTGTTTATGAGCGTCATCCGTTTCCAACCATTGTAGTAATTCATTTCGCCCCTCCTCGGATATATCTCCCATGAGGTAGCTATAAATTAAATCTTCTATGTGTTTATTCTCTATTTCCATGATATTAACAAAGGAGCCGGTTTTCAACCCGGTTTCTATTATATACACCTGTTTTAGAGATTCCGTTTAAGGAGATTCCAATTATTTTTCGAAAAAATTAAATATAAGTAAGAAAAGAGGGTAAAGATCGCCTAAAAGTTCACGCAACTTCGCCAAACCGATCTTGATCTGTACTCGTACCGTACTGGAACTGATATGATTTGTTATCGCTATTTCCTCATAGGTCTTGTTATGGTAAAGATATTGCACGAAGATATCCCGGCATTTAGCGGGCAAGGAATCCACGGCACGATAGATTTTCTCCTCGAATTCCTTATTCTCCAGATAAGCCAACGGATGGGGATCGGCGTCTATCTGCAACTCTTGTATCGACAATAAGTTTTCTTGTACATCTGATAAAGGGACTTCTTGCTGACGTTTATCTCTTAAATAATTCAGGCAATAATTACGTACCGAGCGAATTAAATAAGCGTTTACCGGATGTATTAACGCCGAATGGTGATTCCATACATTCATAAAAACATCATTAACGATCTCACGTGCCGCCTCCGAATTATAGACATATTTAGTCGCTACGGCGCACAAGTACACGTAGAAGGTCGTATATAATTGTTCAAATGCTTTGGCATCGCCATTATTGATCCGAGATATTATGTCCTCCTTTACAATCAGCACAAACGTCAACCCTTAAGTTTCACTCACAATTGAATCACAAAAATAATGAAATATTCCAGAGATTACCTCATTTTAAAAGAAAGTATAGGGTAATAGCGCCAAACAGCTCGCTAAAGCGGACTGTTTGGATACTTAGGTGACGAACCGGGTGGCATATGGGTGGCATAGCTGTGCCATCCTTATGGCACGCCCTTGCCATCGTTGTGGCACGGCTATGCCACCAGCATGGCACGACTGTGCCAATGCTATGGAAATGACTGGCACTATACGTCGTTACAATACAACAACTTAGATTACTTAGAAGAATTGGCGGCACGCTTCTTGTTACGCCAGTAACTACCGTCACGTTTGCTTCCGAACATATTACGGCGTTTCGACTCTTGCTTGATCGCTTCTTTCTTCTCGGCTACGGCGGCTTTCACCTCCTTGGTCTCATACATATGGCCACCGGCTATGGGGACTTCCTTGCCGATCAGTTTCTGGATATCTTTCAACAAAGGTACCTCCTCGGCGTCGCAGAAAGAGAACGCCACACCTTCACGGCCCGCACGACCCGTACGCCCGATCCGATGTACATAAGTCTCGGGTACGTTAGGAAGCTCATAGTTAATGACGTGTGTCAGATGATCCACGTCGATTCCACGGGCGGCGATATCCGTAGCGATCAGCACACGGGTCGTATGATCCTTGAAATTCGTCAAGGCACGCTGGCGGGCAGTCTGGCTCTTGTTGCCATGGATCGCCTCCGCCCCTATCTCCGCTTTCGACAAGACACGGGCCACCTTGTCCGCCCCGTGTTTCGTACGGGTAAAGATCAATACGGATTCCAGTTCCGGGTTCTCCAACAAGCTTTTCAGCAAGTTGATCTTCTCGGCCTTCTCGACGAAATAAACGGATTGGTCGATCGCGTCCACGGTCGATGAGGCCGGGGTTACTTCCACCTTTTGCGGCTCGCTCAAGATCGTACCTGCCAAGCGCTCGATCTCAGGGGGCATGGTAGCGGAGAAGAACAAGGACTGGCGTTTCTTGGGCAATAGCGGTAAAATACGCTTGATGTCATGGATAAAGCCCATGTCCAACATACGGTCCGCCTCGTCTAAGACGAAATACTCCAAGGTATCCAAGTGGATGAATCCTTGTCCGATCAAGTCCAGCAGACGTCCCGGCGTAGCGATTAATATATCGATGCCTCTTTCCAAGGCTTCCGTCTGGGGCTTCTGCCCTACTCCCCCGAATATCACCGTATGGCGTAATCCAGCGAAACGGCCGTAAGCGGCAAAGCTCTCTCCGATCTGGATGGCAAGCTCACGGGTAGGCGTAAGGATCAATGCCTTGATACCCCGTTTGTAACCTTTCTTCTTCTGGAGATATAACCGCTGGATAATCGGGATGGAGAAGGCCGCCGTCTTACCGGTTCCTGTCTGGGCGCAACCCAATAAATCATAACCTTGCGAAACGATGGGAATCGCTTCTGATTGTATAGGTGTTGGAGTCGTATAACCTTCTTGCACAAGAGCCTTACGTATCGGTTCTATCAAATCTAAATCTTCAAATGTCATTCTAAAATAGGGTGAGCCATCACGGCTCGTTATGTAAATAATGTGGGCAAAGGTAGTAAAACTTTATGATATAAACTATCTTTGCGCTTTTTATGCCCGTAAAGCGATATGAAAGAATTATTACTACTACTGAAAAAGTTCTTCGGATATACCTCCTTCCGTCCCTTGCAGGCGGACATCATACAGCGTATCTTACAGAAAGAGGACTCGTTGGTGCTGATGCCCACGGGTGGAGGCAAGTCGATCTGTTTTCAGCTACCGGCTATCTATCTGCCGGGTACGGCTTTGGTGGTGTCCCCCTTGATCGCCTTGATGAAGGATCAAGTAGAGGGGTTGATCGCCAACGGCATCCCTGCGGCGGCGTTGAACAGTATGATGCCGGAAGAGGAGCAACAACAGGTGAAGCAACTTTGCGTGCAGGGCAAGATCAAATTATTGTATATCTCCCCGGAACGGATCAAGATGGAGGCGGACTGGTTCCTGCCCCGGCTGGACATCTCGCTCATCGCTATCGACGAGGCACATTGCGTATCGCATTGGGGACATGACTTCCGTCCGGAATACACGCAACTGGCGATATTGAAGGAACGTTTCCCGAAAGTCCCGGTCGTGGCCCTGACCGCTACCGCCGATAAAATCACCCGGAAGGATATCCTAGAGCAGTTACGGCTTCGTACGCCCCAAACGTTCATATCATCGTTCGACCGCCCGAACATCTCCCTCACGGTACGCCGAGGGCTTAACAAGAAAGAGAAGATCGCCGCCATCGTCCATTTCATCCGGAGGCACCGGGAGCAGAGCGGTATCATTTATTGCATGCGCCGCAACGATACGACCGAGCTGGCCGATGAGTTGGCGATGTATAATATCAAGGCGATCGCCTACCACGCCGGCCTCCTGCCCGCCCAACGGGAACAGGCCCAAAATGATTTCATCAACGACCGGGTGGACGTGGTGTGCGCCACGGTAGCTTTCGGGATGGGTATCGACAAGAGCAATGTCCGCTGGGTCGTGCATTACAGCATGCCGGGGAGTATCGAGAACTACTACCAAGAGATCGGCCGTGCCGGAAGGGACGGGATGAAAAGCGATGCCCTCCTGTTCTATTCCTTGAGCGACTTGATCGTACTTCGCCGTTTCGCCGAGGAGAGTGGCCAAAGCGAGGTGAACTTGGAGAAGCTAAACCGGATGAGACGGTATTGCGAGTCCGATATGTGCCGCCGCCGTGTCCTGCTCAGTTACTTCGGCGAGGAGGCGGACCATGATTGCGGCAACTGCGACGTGTGCAAGAACCCTCCGCAACGTTTCGACGGCAGTGTCTTGATACAAAAGGCGCTGAGCGCCGTTATCCGGACCGGCGAGCACGTGGGCATGCAGATGCTGATCGACATACTCCGTGCCTCCGCCCGCGCGGAGCTGCTGGAGAGAGGATACGATAAGCTAAAGACGTACGGAGCCGGACGGGATCTCTCTTATAAAGAATGGAAGGAGTACATTTACCAGATGATCCAACTCGGGTACATGGAGATCGACTACGCCGCCGAGCGTGTCTTGCGGATGACCCCGCTAGGCAGGCGTGTCCTGTACGGGGAGCAAAAGGCCCAGCTCGTCATCTATCGGGAACCGGATGAGCTGACACGCCCCGTCCGGAGAGGCGAGCGGAAATCCTCCTTCAAGGCCCAGCCGATCCGGTCCGCCTCTACGGACGAGACCTTGCTGGACTCCCTCCGCCAACTTCGCAAGCAAATCGCCGAGCGAGAGCATACGCCGGCTTATATCATCTTCTCCGACGATTCTTTGGAAGACATGGTGGAGAAGAAACCGGTCACCTTGGACCAGTTCAGCGACATCCGGGGCGTGGGGCAAATCAAGCTGGACCGGTATGGGAAGGTGTTCGTGGCCTTGATCCGGTTCGTGCTGAAGCTACCGAAATAAGAAGAACACATGTTAATGTTTTTAGCTCCTAAATGGAAATATAAAAAAATCACATATATTTGTCTACAATTATTAAGCACAATGCCTCATATTCATGATAGACAAACATTTTTCTCTCCTCACCCACCTGCTCTGTCTGTGTTTTCTGGCAGGATGCGAGAATGAGTATTTCAAAACGGGGAGTATCCATATCCAATTGAAGAAACCTTCCGGATACGTAGATATCTCCTTGGCGAATATCCCGGTCACACTAATCAATCAAAGTATAGGCTGTGTCTACACCACGACCACCGACACAAATGGACTAGCTCTATTTGAACTAACCGCTGGCATATGCGCAATCTCCGCAAATCAGGAAACCACGACTGGCAACAGGGATTATATATTGAGTGGTAGCCTCTCCAATATCCAGTTCGAGGCCAATGGAGAAGAACGATCCGTGGAAATACCTTTGGAAGTGTCCGAACGAGGCCGTCTACTGATTAGCGAGATTTATTTCAGCGGTTGTCTCTGGCCTGACGGGAAAAATGTCTATAACAAAGATCAATACCTCACGTTGGTCAATAACTCCGATGACTTGATTTTCCTAGATGGCCTATGTATCGCACAAGCAGGACCCGTAAGCGTGACAAAGCCTTCCGGATGGATGCTCCATACCGATATGAAAGAAATACCTTTATTCATGATGTGCTGGGAGTTTCCGGGAACGGGAACCGAATATCCCATTCAACCGGGGGAGCGACAAACAATAACGATTAACGCCATAAACCATACCAATAGCGAAGTGGGAGTTCCGGCCTCGCTCGATTTATCCAGCGTGGAATGGGCTTTTTGGGATCCTATCTTGACCGGAAGCCAAATCTCCGCCGGTGTAAAACCTCTAAACTTGGTATGGCGTGGCACTGGTTTCTCCTATCTGTTTTCCATGAACGGCCCGACGATCCTCTTGTTCCGTCCCAAAACGGACTTAAGAGAATGGATCGCCAATCCGGATCACATCCAAAAAGAACCAGAGAGTTTCAATACGCTAAAATACCTCCATATACCCGCTGATTGGGTGCTGGATATCGCGAATTTCGTCTCTTCAACCTCTACGGTAGCTTACACACGTATCCCATCTTCTATGGATGTGAGTCCGGGTATAGCCACGTCCGGCGGTTCCGGCCTGGCAATGCGTCGGAAATATGAGCAAGAGGGGAAACGCTTCCGCTGGAAAGATTCCAATAACACCGCCGAGGATTTCGAGAAAACTCCACCTTCCTTAAAACGGTAAGCCTCTATGAAGATCACTATCATTCTATATATGATATCACTATCTGTCTATGCCTCACGGTCATGGGCTCAACAAGAGAGCGCATGGGCTTTATCCGCCAATCCTGTCAGCATCAGCTATGTACCTAAGGACAGCGCTATGGAAGCTGGTTTAAGTTATTTGATCCATCAAGCCTCCTTACCTGCCAGCGACCAGCCGGATCAAACACAGACCTATAGGGCTTATGTATCCGGTAACCGAAAGCTGGGTCTACTTTGGCTGGCGGGTGGTATCGATTGGTCGCAAAGCCTACTGGAAGGGAGAAAATGGAATTTATTATCGCAACCGGACTATCTGATTACGGCCGGCGATTCCTTGGGAGAGCCACAACGCATCGAGAAATACAGGATCTACGGACAAGCGGCTTACGTCTTATCCCCGAAAATCAAGGTCGGGATAGATGGAGACTATACAGCTACAAGCAACGAGGATCGCTCCTCTTACCATATCTACCATGGGATGGCACACTTAATCCGGATATCAGGAGGTATCGTTTACGAACAAGTACGCAGACGCTTTGGAGTCTCGATCCATTATACCCATCGTACAGAGGAATTAACGTATGATACGGATAGTAAAGATAAACTTTATACATTTCCTCTGGGTTATTGGCTTCCGATGCAAGAATTATCGGGAAGTTTCCTGTTTCGCAGTCAAGGAAAACGCCTAGGTGTTTCCTTGCAAACGGAAACCCTAAAAGAGCATTGGAGTCTTTTCCATGATCTCTTCTACGAGACCCAGCAATTAGCGGACAATCCAAATAACTCCGGCAACTTGAGAGGCTGGGAAGAACGGCTGCATCAAATCAGTTACCAAGGTCGTTTTACCCGAACGAATAAATCGTGGACGCATATCTGGTCGCCCACAGCCCGATTCAACCAAACTACGGCCAACCGCATATTACAACGGAATCCCACCACAAGCTCGTCTGCCATATGGACTACATTCGCCACCTATCGCCTAGCAAGGCAACGGATGTTATCTACCCAACTAAGTTACGAGGCGACAAAGAATGATACTTCGGGCGAAAAGGTATCCACATGGCAAATGACTGTCGGATGGAATCGTTTGGAAAATGATTTCTACATATATCCTTTTACGGTCAAACAATATACAGGGCTCTTCCACGGAGAGATCGCGTTTCTTCGACAAATCCGCCTACCTAAAGAAAACAAGCTAAGTATCCGCCCGTCCGTGTATATCGTGTCGGGCTATGGCACCGAGATCAAATGGGAGAAGGAAACGCAGAAGGATGAGAATGGCTCTGCAGAAATCAAGCTAGAGCAGAACATGCAAAAAGTGAACGAGGATTTTATTGCTCGCACGGCAACCCGTCTGGGTATCGGTGCGGAAATGGAATATCGGCATCCCATTCATTCCGCCTTATCAGCGGGATTTCGTTTAATAGGTAGTCTCGAACAAACGACAAGTCCTCAATCGCCCCTCGGAGGGGGCGGAAATCTCAGTATTGTCATCTGGCTATAATAGGTCTTAATACTATGCGTTACTCAACTTTGTACAAAACACCAATAAAGATCGTGACGATATTTCTCTTATTGTCATCACTTCATCCGGGCAATTACCTTCACGGGCAAAAGCAACCGGATACTCTGTCCTTCTATTTACCCAACATTTTGGTAACAGCCATAGAGTCTAAGACTCCGGGTACGGTTTCCTTGCTTCCAGCGTCAACGTTGGAACATACGCAACCGATCACGATCTCTGATCTGACACAATTATTACCGGGAGGTCTCACCAATAATTCTGGGGTGACAGACGCACAATATTTCTCAGTGCGAGAGGTTTCTTTAAAGAACGGGGTAAACCAATTTCATAAGAACGCAGCTATGGGTGCCCAAATATGGGTAGACGGCTCTCCTCTTCATTTCAACACCGGCATCAACGAGCCTTACGAAGGATATGATGCCCGTTTTCTATCTCTCAACCAAGTGAAAGAGGCGGAAATCATCCGGGGAATACCTTCTGCCCGGTACGGAAACTTAACAAATAGCGTATTATTACTCAAGACTCATCAAGGTAGAATGCCTCTCTCCACCAGCATACGTTACAATCCGAAACTGAAACAATATATGCTTGGAAAAGGCTTCTGTATCTCCCCACAAGGCCATACGCTCAACCTGTTAGCGGACTATACCAGCCAAGGCGATTTCCATACCGGCGGCATACGCTTGGCAAACCTTTACCATTGGTTGCCCGCAGGGAAAAAACTAGAATTAAGCCTTACTTACACCTCTCGCATAGGAAAGGAAAAGCAATTCGTCAACGAGCAGAATCATACACAAAGACAACGATTGGATCAGCGATTTTCCATACAAGGGGAATGGCAACCCGACCGACGTTGGCTCAAGAAGCTGTCTCTGAGAATAGACGGTTCCCTTCAAAAAAGCAAACAAACAAAGAGTCAGGTCAACAATGCCTCTAGCCAGCTTTATACAGACCAGAAAGAGAGCGGCGAATGGGAAGCCCGTGTTTTATCCTCAAACTACATGTACACATTAGTCAATGAAAGCCAACCTTTTTATGTAGAAACCGAGATGCTGGCGTCTACCTTATTCCCTCTACGACAAGGGAGGGAGATCAGCTTAGTAGCCGGATTCTCATACCGTAGTGAGGGTAACGAAGGGCGAGGCAGGGATTTCGATCGGCAGAGGCCTCCTTCTACATCTATCCGTCCCCGCTCATTCCGGGAAATCCCGTCCTTGCATACGTTCGGTGGCTTCATTGAGGCCACATACCGGACTTCCAACCTCCATGTAGAAGCCGGATTAAGAAATCAAGGATTGAAAAGCCGGGATTATGCCTTAATCTATCAGACAGAACCTCGCCTGAATCTCTTATGGTCTCTCTGCTCCTCTCCCTCCGGCTATACATTGAGTTTAAAAGCCGGGGTCGGATGGATCAGTTTCATGCCGACATTGGAAAAACTCTACCCGGAAGCTATTTATAATGATAAGGTCTCTTTCTATTATAATGATAGCAATGAAAATGGAAACACCCTCGGTATTCTCACGACACATGCCCCCGGAATGGAACGAAATATGAAATTAAAACCTACCGTAAATCGAAAGATAGAGGTTGGCCTTATAGGGAAGACTCCGGCCATCCGACTTGACATGACCGCTTTTTTCGAGAAACAAACGGATGGCTTTTCCTCCTCGGCGCAATATATTCCATTCAGCTATCGGGAATATGATTATCTATCAACCGCCCAACTTCGTCCTGAATACAAAAATGGACAGGTATGGGTGAACGGTAAGGCTGTCCCTTATCAAGAGAAATATAGTTACACGCCGGTATCTGTACCAGTCAATACATTCCATAGGAAGAAACATGGGATCGAGATGGTAGCGGACCTCGGGACTTTCTCACCCTTGCGTACCTCCCTAATCGTAGACGGGATCTGGTTATATGTACGAGAAAAGAATACGGCCCTTAACGGGATCTGGCCGATCCAGTACACAGATAAAACAGAATACCCCTACGTAGGTTTTTACGACAAGCAAGGCGGACCGGGAAATGAAAGTCGTTCGGAGATCATCTCCACGAACTTCCGTTTCATCACCCGCATCCCCCAAATCGGACTGGTCACTACCCTTACGTGGCAAATGATATGGCTCTATAAATATCGTACGCTCTACAACGGTAGCACTGGCGAGAATGTATGGCCCCTATATTGGTGTGGAACAGACGGAATCATACATCCGTTCACCGAGACACAGAAAGAGGATCCAGCCTTCGCGCCTTTACTCTCCACCACTGCGCCGGAACGATTCCTGCCAAACTCTTATAAACCATATGGTATGCTGAATATTCGGGTAAACAAAGCTTTCGGAGAGCACATCACGCTGGCATTCTTTGCCAACAACCTCGCCGATTTACGCCCCACTCGCTATTCGGCCAGCACGAGATCTTACCTTCAACAAAATACCCAGCCTTTTTTCGGTCTGGAATTACAAATAAAACTATGACATCATGAAAACAAGCATACTTTACATATTCCTACTGTCAGTCCTTTACGCCTGCGACTCCCACTCTCTTCTTCCACCCAAGCAGCAATTGGATCAGCAAATAGCGCAACTGAATGATTATTCTTTGTTGAGCGGTCCCTTGAACGACCAGCTATGCGAAGAGATAGAAACCCATGCCCAAGAAATAGGGAATGACTCGCTTTTGCTGGCAACCCGCCAAATCATATACACCCGCTATTGCAGATTACAGGACACGGCACATGCGAGAATGCTACTCGACCGCATGAAACCTTATGCCATCCGCATAAAAGACAAGCACCTTCTCATGAATCACCTGCGTATGGCATTTCTTCACGCACAGATACGCCAACCCGCAGAATGCGAGCGATGGATAAACGAGGCACGAAAATATGCATATATAAATCCTCAAAACTGGTATATCACGGCGGCTAGCGCTTGTCTTGAATGTGGATTATATCCCCAAGCACTCATCTATGCGGATTCAGCATTGGTGAACTTGAAATATAAAGTGATAAGCTCTCCTCACTTAGTAAAAGCTATAGCATTAAGCCGTACGGGAAAGACCGCCGAAGCGGAGGAATGGACCCAACGATGCATTACCGATATCCGCCACTTTCAGGCGAAACACCAAATACACACGATCAGCTATCTGCAATATCAACTCTTCATGGAATACGCCGTCTCTCTCCGGAAACATGGAAAAAACAAAGAGGCACTATCCGTATTGGAGGAATTAGACAGAGTCTCATTCAATAATGTCGCCACGCCTCTCTTGAGGAACAAAGACAATATCGAGGAATATAAGGTGCGTGTGGCACGTATGTTGTCCGAATGCCATTATGCGACCGGAAATCAATCGGAAGCCATCCAACAGGCAAACCGGGCAGACTCCCTACAATCCCATTATGCCCAAGAGCAAATGAACATACGCAGAAAGATGATCAGCGAAAGCCTGCAAAACGAACTATTATCCACCCGCTTAAAAAGTCAGAAGGCGGAAGCGGAACAGGCACGGCTCATCCAGTATATCCTTACCGGAGTCATTATTTTGCTCATGGCTATCCTAACCGGAGGATACCTTTGGTGGAGAAATCATCGCCGTCGCCTACGCCAGTTATTCGATTTATTGATAAGCCATCATGCGGCTTGGTTGCTAATACACGATCCGCTTCCGCTAATCTCCCGGCCACAAATAAAGTTACCAGATCATTCAGAGGCAAACACCGAGGTCACAACAAAAGCTGATAATCTCCTATATCAACGAATCCTATCAGTTATGAAAGAGCAAAAGCCTTTCTTAAATCCTAATCTCGACCTTGTGACCCTCTCCCGTCTAGTGGGTACTAACCGAACACAACTATCCACCACCCTCAATAGGCAGACGGGAATGAACTTTAGTCGTTGGCTGGCTGAATACAGGGTACACCACCTCCTTTCGCTCGTCGCCCTACGTCCCGACAGCGACATCACCGCACTAGCCTCCGAATCAGGCTTCACCTCCCGAACCTCCTTCTTCCGGCAGTTCCGGCAAGTCACCGGACTTACGCCCAACCAATACAGAAACGTACGAAAAGAGACCGGCAAATAATCTGTTAAAGTACGTGTCTAGCCTTTGATGCAGGGGCTTTACGGCCTTTGGTGTACCAGATCGTTCGGATCAAGTTTCAATACGTTCGCATCTTTTCTCATCCCTTGATTTACCAAATGGGACTGTCTATATTTGACCTCGCAAGTCCCTCTTATGCGGGTTACTTAAGACAGTACCAATATGGAAGAAAAGCAAAAGCCATCCCTAATCGAACGCAGGCTATATGCCCGCATTTTACAAATCATGGAGGATAAGAAGCCTTATCTCGATCCACAGTTCAATTTGTGCCAGTTGGCCAACCTCGCTTGCACGAACCGTACCCGGCTATCCTCTACCTTGAACAATCAGACGGGTATGAACTTCAGTCGCTGGCTGGCTATCTATCGGGTAGAGTACCTCATACGGGAATTTTCCAAGTGCCTCACACAAGAGCCGCAGGAGTTATACAAGACGGCTGGGTTTACCTCCCGTACCTCTTTCTACCGCCAATTCAAGGAGGTGACGGGCAACACTCCCATCGAGTACTTCGCCAACCTATATTATAACAACGTAAATGATTCAACTAAATAAATAGCGATATGAGACATTTTACACTCCTACTCTTATCCGTTTTTACTGTCTATCAAGCCAAGGCGGATATATTGATCCCCTTAGACAAATATCCTACGGGGGAAAAACGTTTCAACTTACAGATCAACGGAAGTCACGATACCAGTACCCCTTGGCTCTCCACCACGTCATTTGGCGTAGATGAAGATGGGCAGATGGGAAACCCGGAGAATTGGACATCCGAACAAATCGACGAGGACAATCACTCGGTAAGTCACCGACTCATCATGAACAGTATTTCCCTGCGCCTCTCCTATCGTGTATGGGACAATCTCAGCCTGTGGGCAGGCATCGGTACCACCAACTTCACCCACGAGGAGACTTTCCGAGATGATGACGACCTAAGCAGTACCATCTTCAGCAAGAACATGGTACCCATCTACAGCGGAGGGCTAGGTTACGGCTATGCCTTCACCGACCGCTTTTTCATGTCTACCCAACCCGGCGTGCGCTATGCCAACAGCGATAACATGACCACCGAGGTGTATTACCAAGGCAAGACCATCCCCTTGCGAGACCTCAGCCTCAACCGCCGTTACCTAGAGTGGGCCGTGCCCGTGGTGGCCGGATACGCACTGGGCAATTTCGTGCCCTATGCCGGCATCCTCTACAAGGACTACACGATGAAAGACCGGTACGAGTTCACCAAGACATATGCCGGCGAGGACTATACCGTTCGTATCGACGAGACCTTCCACGCCCGTCACAAGCTGTACGCTTTGGCCGGGGTGAACTATTTCCTCGCTGACAACATCTCGCTCGGAGTAAACGGAAGCTTCGGCAAGAGGCAGTCCGTACAGTTACAATTCAATATCAGTTTCTAAACCTCTTAAACAGATATATACATGAGAACGACACTCAAAGCACAAGCGATACGGCTGATCGCCATATTTTTGCTTATCTGTGCCTCTACCACCACCGTCAAGGCACAGATCAGCCAACATCCCGAACTGTATAAGGTGAAAGAATTCCACAATATGGATAAAGACGGAGGTGCCTATTACTGCTTCACCGACGCACAATACTACCAAGGGAAGCTCTACGGGGTCTACATAGATAATAACGGCCCCTCATCCATACGCCTCATCGCTTTCGAGGTGAACGGCGAGACCCGGACAATGGAACAATCCACCGTTGGCGACACCGGTAAGAAAATGATCTTTCTCAATGATTTCGGCGTATACCAAGATGCCGAGATCATCGTATACCGTAATCGCTTCTATGTGCTCTGGAAGAATAATACCAATGGCCAGATATGGATCGGCGAGGTGGATATGAAAAAGGGAGAATACAAGAAAACTCGTATGCTCGATGACGGGAAAACTTACGCCAACTTCGCCGCCACCATCTACCGTGACAAGATCTGCGTCATCCTACACCGCCGCACCAACAAGAAACTGCAAGTCTACCAATACGGCGACCCCGAGCTGAACAGCGGCTGGGACTGGTGCGGCACCGTGCGCAACGCCGGACACGATAATATCGAGCTAAAAGGCTCAACAGGCATATCAATGGAATACGATCCCGACGACCACTGGGACGCCACCTCGTGGTACGGCTACGACGACACCGAGAAAAAGAACGTGGAGAAACTCATCATAGGCCGACTCAAGAGCGGTACCTTCGAGGCATTCAGCTACAGCGGCGAGTATGGCAAGGATAACATATGGCCCTCCAACTGGGAAGAATACGCGCATCACGACATAGGACGCTCGAAGACCTTCTCGCTCAAGCTCATCCAAGCCGATATAGAAGGCTACGCAGCCGACAATACCAGCGGCTACAAAGCTTCCTCAAATCCCCTGATCTTCAGCTACTGTACCTATGATGGCAAGGGAACGGGCGAACACTTCCTAAAGAAATTCTACCCCGGCAGCAACAGCTTCGCCACCGACGCACCCATCTACACCGACCTGCCCTACGGCTACACGGTCGTAGCCACCGCGGCAGATCCTACCACCGAGACAGCTCCCGGCGGAGGGCTCTACTACAAGCAATATATCTACCTGCTGCGAGGTAACCAGACTCCATACCATTGGTACAAGCACGCCTACATCGCCTCCATCCGCTCCAACGAGATCGTAGAGAGACGCAGTTCCTTCAACGACGAGAAGGCCCTGTTCGGCAACAGCGAGCTACGCAATCTCGTGCGCCTCGTCGGCATCATCGAAGGACCACCTCCAACGGTAGTGGATAATAACGAGTGGTTCGGCGACCTCGGCGTAGCCTCAAGCCTTGCCTTCACCATGGGATCGGGCACCAGCAACTCCGTGAGCCGACTCTATAAAAGCGACCTCAAATGCTCCTTCGGACCGCATACGGATAAACTCACGGCAGCATTCGGCGGCGGATACTCCTTCCAGAAACAACACGAGGAAGTAACAAGCCAGTCCGAGTCCATCACCGTTACCTTCGAAGCAAACGACACAGCAGACTACCGGGCCATCGCCCTCTACTCTGTACCCATTCTGACCCGTTGCGACCTAGAATACCTCTCCCCCACCCGGAGACAGAGTGTACGAATGCCCATATTCAGCTATACTTACATGACACGGCAGAGTATCAAACAAGTAGAAGTGCCTCTCGACCTAGAGCCTTTCCGCATAGACAATCCAAGCAAACTTGGAGACTGGGAGGCCCGTGAGATCCTCACCATGACCGCCAGCGAGCCAAATGTCAGCAAGTCCGTCAACTTCAGCCTCAACTCCGAACGGATCGACATGACGCTGGAAACCAGCGGCACAATCTCCGACAGTCAGACCAAAGGTGCCATCAGCCTTATGGATTTGAAATTCCCCTTCTTCCAACTGGAGAACCAAAGTTCTTGGGAATGGACAGACCAGACCACAGCGACAACCTCGCAGGGTATCAGCGCATCCTATTCGAAGATACGACGCACGGACAAGCACGTCAGGCCGGAAGAGACAGCCGAGTCCTTCTCATCCACCCTCTATCTGCTCACTGCCGAGAAGTCGAACACGCTCCGTGACCAGTACTACCCCAAGCTACTCGAACGGAAGATCAGCTTCGGCACCGACACCTTTCCCTTCATGGTAAACAGCGACAAACCCTTCGTATTGGCGTGGGACATCAACAACATCACCTATGTACGAGGTGACGTGAGCGCCACTGGCAATGAGGAGGTAACGACCGACGAGCCCCTGTCTATCCGCTTCCTCGACGGCATGCTTACGGTAGATTGCCTGCCGGGAGCCACCGTCAACGTCTACAGCATGAACGGCACGTTGGCTGGTCACCAGCAAGCGGTATCCGGAAAAGCAATCTTCAGCCTGCCCGGACACCTGTACACCGTGGAGGTCGTGACCGAACGTTACCGGAAAGTACAGAAAGTAGTGAGATAATACAGTTAGAAGCCATGAAGACAAACCTCCTCCAGAGAAAACGCCTCCTAACGGAAGAATCGAATCGCTGTTATCTGTGCGATGACCCTGTCTGCACGAAGGCATGCAAGCCCGGACTAGATCCGGGCCGCTTGCTGCGGGCCTGTAAAATGGACAACCTAGCGGGAGCTATCCTCCGGGCCTACCGGATGGAAGCCTGCAAGGATTGCGACGGGCATCCTTGCGAGAAGGCCTGCCTCCGCGGACGAACCGA
>ERZ791884.1268-NODE-1268-length-18753-cov-4.326345_pt1 | contig 18753 bp, 8 predicted proteins | sample MGYA00509941_ERZ791884 | MGnify/ENA primary metagenome ERZ791884 (study PRJEB30046, sample SAMN00792095) | human gut metagenome | study: EMG produced TPA metagenomics assembly of the A metagenome-wide association study of gut microbiota in type 2... | reverse complement strand
GCTGAGCAGCGGGCCTTTTGCCCCCATGCCGCAGGCTGAAAAACGGGAAATACATGCAGTATTTCTCCGTTTTCCAGTCTTTGCCTGGGAACAAAATCCCTCGCTGTCAGCTCTTGCCGATGGAATCAGAGCTTCCATTAAGCTGTTTTGATTGCCCAAGGAACAGCTTTTCCTCCCTTAATACCGCCGTCGGAGCAGAGGCGGCGGTATCAAGGAAACAAAAACCTCCGCCGGGGTTCCGGCGGTGCAAATAGATATCCGGCTTATTTTGTGGCAAATGCGCGACCGACCGAAACGGGAGACACGCATTCTTGTTCAGCTGAACAAGGGAATCCGGTGCAAAACCGGAACACGGCGGGCAGACCCGTCGTGCTGTAAGCACGGAGCCGACTTCCTTTCCGCGAAAGCGGGTCATTGGGGAAACCTGAGAAGGCGGGAAGCGGCGTGGACGATTTCGTCCGAACGTGTTAGTCAGAAGACCTACAAACTGTGCGTTTGAAAAACGTGCAGCATAAGCAGAACGCCCCGGCGGCGGTAAACCCGACGTGCCGGAGCTGGCCGGAATGAATTCCGCTTTACGCCTGCGGGCGTTGCAATACCATATAATGAGGAGGTTTATTTATGAAGAGAAGACTACTGGCATTCCTGCTGGCGTTTGTGATGACGTTCAGCCTTGTGCCGGTAAACACGTTTGCCGCAGAGGCAGATGCAGCCGTTCATTACACCAACATTACCACGGAATCCGGCGAAAATGTGACCGTCGAGTATGTGGAAACGGTTGTTGGTGAAGCGGCGTGGGGTGAATCGATCAACACACCGTATTACCATGTGACGATTCCTGAAGGAACCGAAAAGGTGCTTCTCACCTATCCGGAAAGTGTCAATCTTGTGCTTTCCGGGGATGACACGGCAGGTTTCTTCTACAGAAATACGTACCCGGGACAAAGCACGATTGATTTCGGCGGGGCTCTCACGGTTGCGACCAACAATGACGGAAGCAAGACGGTGACCATTCCTGTTGAAAATTTCATGCTGAGTACGGATGGTTCAGTTGCTGTGGGCATGGCATACTACGTTGACGAGGAGAACCGGTCTGCTGCCGAATTCTTTGACTTTACTTACGCAGCCCTGACCCATGCGGTTACCCTGACCTCCGGCGAGGGCTATACCCTGACCGGAGAAGCCACGGTAGAGGACGGCAAGGACTACAGCTTCACCGTCACCATCGCCGACGACTACGAGATGGAAGACAACTTCGTAGTCAAGGCCAACGGCGAAACGCTGACGGCCAGTGAAAGCGGCAGCTACACGGTTGAGAACGTCACTGCCGATCTGACCATTACCGTCGAGGGCGTCGTGAAAAAGCAGGCTGCCAGTCACGCTGTGACTTTGACTCCCGGCGAGGGCTATACCCTGACCGGAGAAGCCACGGCAGAGGATGGCAAGGACTACACCTTCACCGTGACCGTGAGCGAAGGCTACGACGCGGCCAACATGGTCGTCAAGGTCAACGGCGAGGAAGTTACTGCGGTTGACGGCATTTACACCGTCGAGAAGGTTTCCTCCGACCTGACCATCACCGTCGAGGGTGTGACCGAAGCCGTTCAGAAGACGGCCGGCCTGTCCGTTCTGAAGTTCGGCGACACAAGCACCGAGGCCAAGGCGCAGATGTTCCAGCTGATTCCGGCTTTCGACCCGGCGGTCAAGGAATACACCGTGCTCGTGCCGGACAACTCCAACATGTTCTACGCATGGGCGACCAAGGCTGACGACAGAAGCAGCAGCACGACCATCACGGCCAAGTGGGTAAACCTTAACGTTGATACCGAGAAGACACAGAAGCTGACCTCCGGCAAAGCCAGCGGCCAGAATCTGGCAGGCTTCGCGCCCACCGGCACGAAGGTCAACACCATGACCGTCACCGTTGTGGACGGCGACTTCAAGGATGAGTACAAGCTCACCTCCGTCCGAGTTGCGCCGAGCCTGACCGCCCTGTCTCTGGACGGCATCCGGTTCGCGGAGAGATTCTCCGCTACCAAGACGGCTTACACCGCGACCACTGCCGCCGAGAGCGTTACCGTTGCGGCGACTCCCCGTGATGAAAGCTACACCGTCACCGTCAACGGCGGCAGCAATACCACCGTTCCGCTGAATCTTGGTGAGAACAAGATCGACGTGGTCGTCACCAACCCCGGCGGCTATACCAACACCTACACCATCACCGTTACCAGACTGGCAGCCATCGAGGTCGGCTTCACCGTTGACCCCGCCGACGCCAAGGTAACTGTCTGGGATTCCAACAAGGAGAGAATTGCTCCCACGGACGGCAAGTATTCCGTCATGGCTGACGCCGAGTACACCTACCTCGTGCAGAGTGACGGCTATGTCAGCCAGAAGAGCACCTTCAAGTTCAGCGAGAGCAGCACCATCGACATTACTCTGGCTGTGGCCACGGAGAACCCGAACCTCGACAGAAGCATCACTGCCGAGTGGGGCAACTTCCGCAACGGCGACAACAACCTTGGCATCACCAACGCCAAGACCCCCTACGCTCCTGAGGACACGGAGCTTCTGTGGGCTGTGAAGCACGGCACCGGCTGGGCGGCTGCCCCCGGTTCTCCCATCATGGTCGATGGCGACATCTACACCTACTCCGGAAGCACCATCCGCCGTCTCAACAGCATGACCGGTGAGGTCGTGACCGAAGGCACCATGGTTGATAAGTCCAGCTACTCCATCGTCCCCATGACTTATGGCGACGGCATGGTCTTCGTTGGCCTGTCCGGCGGCAAAATTCAGGCATTCAATGCCAAGACCCTGGAATCCCTGTGGGTCTACACTGACGAGCTGGGCGGACAGCCCAACTGCCCCATCACCTACAAGGACGGCTACATCTACGCAGGCTTCTGGAACAGCGAGGACAGAAACGCCAACTTTGCCTGCATCAATACCGTTGACGAAGACCATGCCTCCGCTACCGAGGTCAAGTACGCCAGCTGGACCTACACCAGACAGGGCGGCTTCTACTGGGCGGGCGCCTACGTCACCGACAAGCTTGCCATCGTCGGCACCGATGACGGCGCAGGCGGTTACGACACCAACGGCGCCGCGCTGCTGGTCTTCGACCGCTACACCGGCGAGAAGCTCGACGCCCACGAGGGTATCCGCGGCGACCTGCGCTCCAACGTTTCCCATGACCCCGAATCCGACCGGGTGTTCTTCACCACCAAGGGCGGCATTCTGGGCAACGCCCAGATCGACTGGGATACCGGTAAGATCCTGGACTACAAGGAAGTCGTTATCAAGGATGCGCAGGGCAATGCCAACGCCATGTCCACCTGCACGCCTTCCGTATACAATGGCAGAATCTACATCGGCGTCGCCGGCACCAGCCAGTTCGGCGCCAACAGCGGCCATGGCATCGCGGTTTATAACCTGAACGGCGACGGCTCCATGACGCAGGCGTATGTTTACGCCATCGTCGGCTATCCCCAGACCTCTGCCATGGTCTCCACGGCATACTCTGCCGAGGATGGCTCCGTGTACATCTACCTGCCCTACAACTATACCCCCGGCGGCGTTTCCGTACTGAAGGATAAGCCCGGCCAGACTGCGCCCGTGACCACCACCGGCTCCGGCTACAGCGAGGTCTTCACCCCGGTCGGCCCCCTGGCGCAGTACTGCATCTGCTCCACCATCGCCGACCAGTACGGCACGATCTACTATAAGAACGACTCCTGCTACATGATGGCGATCACCTCCAAGATCGAATCTCTGGAGATCACCCAGTATCCCACCATCACCGAGAACGAGGACGGCTCCATCACCGTTGACGGCCTGAAAGCTGTCACCAAGCTGAAGAACGGCGAGGAGCGGGATGTATCCAACTATGTTTCCGTCGTCAAGAACGAGGAGACCGGCGGCTACACCGTGTCCTACACCTACGGCTTCGACAACGCTAACTACGGCCTGAAGACCGTGACCGCTGAGATTGCCGACTACACCGTCACCATCCCCACGGGCGAGGGCTACACCATCACCGGTGAGAAGACCGTTAAGAATGGCGAAGACTACACCTTCACCGTGACCGTGACCGAAGGCTACGACGCGGCCAACATGGTCGTCAAGGTCAACGGCGAGGAAGTTACCGCGGTTGACGGCGTTTACACCGTCGAGAAGGTTTCTGCCAACCTGACCATCACTGTTGAGGGCGTGACGGAGAAGCCCGCTGTATGGACAGCCAGCTTCGATATCCCCGAGGACGAAAAGGCCAACATTGCTATCGGCGGCGAGGATGACTGGTTCAATGACCGCATCACCTTCGGCACCGACAAGGACACCAAGTTTGAGTCCGTTGAAATCCTCATCCGGTTCAACCCTGAGACGACCCAGCTGCATCATGTGATGCCTCAGGGTCTCACGCAGGAGCTGGATAACGAGGCGGGCACTCTGAAGCTTTCCATCGGCGAAAGCGGCAGCGGTGTGTCCAACGACATGATCCTCAGAGAATGCACTTACCTTCTTGCGTTCGCCCCCAAGGCCTTGGGCGACGCCACCGTCACCATGGAATACTTCAAGGTAGACGGCAAGGATCTGCTGACCGCGCCTGTTGCACTTGCGAGAACAATCGGCTACAAGGTCAACTGGACTGAGGATGCCAGCTACACCGTTACCGGCGAAAAGTACGCGGCGGTTGACGGCACCTACACCTTCACCGTAGCGGCCAAGGATGGCTACGACGGCACCAATATGGTCGTCAAGGTCAACGACACCGAAGTTACCGCGGTTGACGGCAAGTACACTGTCGAAAAGGTTTCTTCTGACCTGACCATCACCGTCGAGGGCGTGAAGAAGATTGTCGCCGGCCTTAAGGCTCTGAGCTTTGGCAGCACCGGTACCAGGAGCAGCGCGAAGACCTTCACGCTGTCTCCGGCCTTTGACCCGGCTGTCAAGGAATACACCCTGCTCGTACCGGACAGCACCAACGGGGTTTACGCCTGGGCGACCCGCGGCGCAGACCTGACCACCAAGGCAAAGATCACTGCCGCATGGACGAGCATGAGCACCGGCAAGGCTTCGACCACGACGATCACCTCCGGCAGCTCCAGCGGCAAAAACCTGTCCGGCTTCAACATCGCCAGTGCCGAATCCAACACCCTCACCATTACCGTGACCGAGGGTGATGTCACGGATGTTTACACCGTTAAGACCGTCCGCATTGACCCGTCTCTGACGAAGCTTTCGCTGGATGGCATCAAGATCAATGAGACGTTCGTATCCACTAAGAAGGCTTACACCGCGATCACTACGAAGGACAGCGTTACCGTTCTGGCAACGCCTCGCAGCGAGAGCTACACCGTGACCTACAACGGCGGAACCAGCAATGTCATTCCGCTGTCCGCAGGCGAGAACAAGATCGAGATCGTCGTCACCAATAAGGACGGCTACACCAGTTCCTACACCCTCACCGTCACCAAGGCTGACCACGCAGTCACCATCCCCACCGACGAGAGCTACCTCGTCACCGGTAAGGAAGCCGTTATGGACGGCGCGGACTACACCTTCAAGGTGGAAGTCGATTACCGCTACGAGGCGGGCGAAGACTTTGCCGTGAAGGTCAACGGCGAAACCGTGACCGGCGAGAAGGGCGTTTACACCGTCAAGAACGTCACCACAGATCTGGTCATCACCGTCGAGGGCGCGACGAAGAAGGTTCTGAAGCCCGTAACGGTCTACTTCTCCTTCTCTCACGACGATAAGTTCGAGTCCTGCGAGCAGTCCGGCCAGACCGTGGCGCTGAAGAAGGTCACCGTTCCTTACTTCGATCTGGCACTGTACGGCCTTGAGGACTTCTACTTTGCCTCTGAGGACTACGGCCCCGCCAGCGGCGATCCCACCGGCGGCCCCGGCAGTGCTCTGGACCCCGGCACCAAGGAATTCGCTTACGGCAAGATCACCATGCTGCACCTGTTCCTCTATGCCACCGAGGTTTACTATCTGGGCATTGACCCTGCGGATGCGGGCAAGGGCTATCTGGCAGATAATGGTATGGGCACCGATATCTTCAATTACAGCGGTTCTACTGGCTCCATCTTCCTGCAGAATATCTGGAATTACGACCTGAACCTGAACTACTATCTGAACTACGAGTATCCTCTGGCCTCTGCGGGCTGGGGCAGCACATGCGATCAAATCCTGCTCCGCGAGGGCGACATCGTCACCCTCGGCCACTTCTCCGACTGGAGCTTCTTCAATGATACCACCAGCATCTTTAATTACATCGTAGCCGACAAGACGGATCCCGTTCAGGGCGACAAGATCAAGCTGGAGCTGTACCATGCGGGCGCTGACATGTATGGTACTTACAACACTGCCCACACCCTCATCGACTACAGCCCCAGTGTTTACTGCACGCCTGTCAACGATATCGTTTCCGGCGACGTGACCACATGGCAGTATGTGGGAAATGCGGAAGCTGACGGCAGCCTGGTCGTGGATACCAGCACTCTGGCTCCCGGCGAGTATATCTTTGCTCTGGCCGGCCAGCCCGGTAAGGAGAACTCCGGCGTCATCTGCTCCACCCCCGGCGGCATCCGCCTGACCATCCACGAGAAGCCCGTCGTGAAGGGCGATCTCAACGGCGACGGTGTGATCGACTCCACCGACGTAATGGCTCTGTTCAACGCGATCAACTCCGGCGATGACCTCGACGCCACTGTTGCAGACGTCAACGGCGACGGCGTGATCGATGCCCGCGACGTGATGGCGCTGTACAACATCATCAAGAGCGACAACTGATCCAGCAGATGGTTTGCCGGCCGGAATATCCTGTTTTGACCGGCAAACCCAATCTTACCGGTACTTGACCCAAAGCAAAAAGACAACTTCTGACAGGAGGATGTTATGAAAATTTTTAAGAAATCCATGTGCCTGCTCCTCGCGGTAGTCATGGTTCTCGGCATGGCGATCACCGCCTCCGCCGTGGAGACCACGGAAACCATGAGCGTGACGGCCAGCAAGGCCAACCCGGCGGTTGGCGAGGAATTCAGTATTTATCTGAACGCCAGCGGCAATATCGCCGAATGCGGATGCTTCCAGATGGACCTGTACTACGATCAGGATCTGTTCGAGTACGTGGGCGCAAACACCGCTTTCACACCCAACCACAACACCAATAAGACCACCGGCGCGCGGTATATCCGCCTGACGTGGCTTGACCTGACCAGCCAGACCGTGATCCCCAAGGGGCAGTTCTGCGAGCTGAAGTTCAAGGTCCTGAAGGCTGGCGAATATCACTTCCAGCTGACCAACATCGTCATTTCGGATTATAAGGGCGACGCCATCATGAATGTTGCCACTGCTCCCGGCTCCGTGGACGTGGCTGCAACGGAAGCCCCCGCCTTCGTCGGCTACGCAGTCTCCGCTTCCGAGGACAAGACTGTCACCGTCGGCGAGAGCGCCGAGGTCAAGATCAATGTTTCCAACAGCGACAGCATCATCACCACCTACAACGCCTATGATCTGACCCTGACCTATGACACCGACAAGCTGACCTACAATTCCTGCACCGCCGCCGACGCTCTGGCAGTCGTGAAGGAAGACGTTCCCGGCACCATCCGTGTGATCGGCTTCGGCGATGACAAGAATCTGGATACCCCCGCCGCTACCCTGAGCTTCACCGCCAAGGGCACGGGCGAAGCGGAAGTGAAGATCACCTCTGCCAAGGTTGACATCGGCTCTCAGGCCGTCGGCAGCGACGCCCCTGCGGCTTTCCTCCTGGACGACACCACCGTGATCAAGGTGACCGGCTACACCGTCACTTTGGGCGAGGGCCTGTCCGGTGAATCCACCGTCGCTCCCGGCGCGGACTACACCTTCACCGCTATCGACGCAGACAACTACGACTACGTTATCTCCGCCACCATGGGCGGCGAGACCACCGCTGCCAACGACAACGGCAACGGCACCTATACCATCCCGGGTGTCACCGGCAATCTGGTGATCAATGCCACCATGACGCCCAAGAGCTACAATGTCACCGTGGAAGGCACCGGCGCAGGCGATGTGACCGCTGCCGATAAGGCCACTTACAACACCGACTACACCTTCACCGTGACCGAGGACGGCAACTATACCTATAACACCACCGTGACCGTGGGCGGCAAGGCCTACACTCTGGGCACTCCCGAGAATGGCAAGTACACTATCCCCGGCACCGACATCAAGGGTGACATTGTGATCAGCGTCACCAAGACCGTGAAGCCCTCCTCCGTGGTTTCCGTCACCAAGCCCGATTACGTAAAGGGCAACGACACCGCCACCAAGGGCCAGGATTACACCTTCACCGTCGATAAGGAAGAAGGCTACGACTACTCCGAGCCTACCGTCAAGGTCGGCGATGTGGATGTGACCGACAAGGTGGTCAAGAACGGCGATGGCAGCTACACCATCCCCGGCTCCACCATCACCGGCAACATCACCATCGAAGTGACCAAGACCGCGGCTGTTGCTGTGGACGTCGTTGAGTATCTCACTCTGGACGGCAAGGTCATGTACCTTGTGACCGCTTCCGGCACTCTCCCTGAGGGTCAGGTTGCCAAGTACGACGGCATGAGCATGTTCTGGTCCGAGAAGTACAACGCATACGCTTATCTGGTTATCTCTGCGGATAATCTGGAGGCTGTGAAGGCGGAAGCCGCTGCGAAGGTCAAGGTCGCGGAAGGCACCTCTGCCGGAACCGTGGATTACGGCGGCGATGTGAACGGCACCGGCCTGACCGACGTCAACGACGCCCAGCTGACCTACGATATGTACAACACCAAGTACAGCAGCTTCGATGTTGTCTCCATGCTGAAGTTCCTGAATGCCGATGTGAGCGGCGACAAGAAGGTCAATACCGCTGACGCTACCGCTATCGTAAACCTCATCAAGTGATTTCCTGAATGACCGGGTCTTCTGACCCGAAACCAAAGTGCCTCCCCCGCCGTGAAAGGCGGGGGAGGCCAGACCGCAGAATTCGGAGGGTCACAGGTGTCCCTATGGAAAGTGGGGACAGCTGTGAATTTCCGACACCTTTGCCGTAGGATGTGATTTTATGAAAAAGAGAGTTTTATCCGGTCTGCTTGCTTTTGTAATGCTTTTGTCCGCCCTGCCCATGGGAGTTTATGCCGCGGAAACGCGCTATTCGGTCGCCGCTTCGCCGGATCAGACTACGGATGCTGGGAAGACCGTCAGTATGAGCGTGTCCGTCTCCGGGGGAAAGTACAATGCCTACGATCTGGCGCTGACCTATGACGCCGCGCGGCTGACCTATGTGTCCGGTCAGGCGGCGGATAAAGGGGCTTCGGTAACCGAAAAGAGCGGAAGCATCCGCGTCATCGGCTACGGCGCGGATAAGTCCGCTTCCACGAAGGTCATAACCCTGACATTCAAGACAAAGGCGGCGGGGACTGCAAAGGTTGTGATTTCCTCGGCGAAGATCGACACCGGCACAAACGCCCCGACAAAAAACGCGCCTCCGGCTGCGATCAGCAGAAATACCACAAAGTTTACCATCCAGCCGGGATACACCGTGACGCTGGACGAGGGGCTGACCTCTGACAGCCTGAGCGCGGCGGCGGGGGAAGACTATACCTTCCGGGCGACGGATCCGCTTCACTATGATTACAAGCCCTCGGCGAAGATCGGCGGCAAGGACGTCACGGTCAAGGATAACGGCGACGGCACCTACACCATCCCCGGCATCGAGATCATCGGAAACATCACGGTCAAGGCCAACAGAACCCCCAAGACCTACAAGGTAACATTCAAGGGTGAGGATCTGTCGGGCGAAAAAACTGCGGCCTATAACACGCCCTACCATTTCAAGCTGAACCGGAAGGCCGGATACAGCTACGTTCTGCGTGTGACCATCGGCGGAAAATCTTACACCGGCTACAAGGCGGAGAACGGCGGCTACGTGATCCCGGGTGCGGCCGTCACAGGCGACATTGTCGTCACCGCGCAGAAAACCAAGATCAATTCCGGTGGCACCAGCGGCGGTGGCGGCAGCAGCGGCGGCGGAAGTTCTGCCGGCACTGTATCGGTAAGCTTCATTGGTTCCGGCGCGGACGACGCGGTGGGCAGGAAAACCACACGGCGCGGTTCGGATTATACATTCCGCATTGATCGTAAGGACGATACCGATTATGACGTTTCCGCAAGGGTTAACGGCATCACCGTCAAATGTACCTACGACAGTAAAAAGAATATTTACCGTATTTCGGGCAGCGAGGTTACAGGAGATATCACCATCACGATTACGAAGGGCGCCCCGGTGGAGGTCAACGTATACGTCACGCTGGATAAGCAGAGCATGTACCTTGTGACTTACAGCGGCAGCGTTGAAGATGGGCATGTCCCCATGTACGACGGACAGAATATGTACTGGTCGGAAGCCTACAACGCCTACGCATGGCTGGTGATTTCCTCCGCTGATGAAAAAGAGGTCGTGCGGACTGCCCGGAACAGTATCATCATCGGAGAAGGGGAGGCCGCCGCCTCCATCGACTACTCCGGCAACGTTGATCTCAGCGGGCGCATCGATGTGGACGACGTACATCTCGACCACGACGTGTACAACGCGAGATACACGCTGGTAAGCATGGTGATGCACAAATTCCTGAACGCAGATGTCAACAGAGACCGGAAGGTGGACGTAAAGGATGCGGTGTGGATCGTCAACCGCATTCTCAGCGGACAGCAAGGAGCGTGACATATGAAGAAAATCACCAGCGTCATTCTGGCCATCGCACTGATATTCGCGCTGGCCGTGACGGCCATGGCGGCGGAGATCGCGGACTGCACCGTGTCCGCCGATTTCGTGTCGGCGACGGCGGGGGGGACTGTGACTGTACCCATCCGCATTTCCGGGAACCGGGGCTTTACCAATTTCGGCATTGCTCTGGACTATGACCGGGAGCAGCTGGAGCTGCTGAGCATCCAGACGGCGGAAGGGGAAACGCCCTATCTCTGCGGCACGACGGTTGCCGTGAATACCCAATGGACGGGTACGGACGAGAAGAACTTTGGCTACGTCACGACTGCTCTGGAAGAAGCCGCGACGGCAGACGGAATTCTGTTCACGGCCACGTTCCGGGTCAGTGGGGATTTTTCCGGCACTGCGGCGGTGCAGCCGGTGGTGCAGTATATGCGCAGCAACAAACGGCTGCTGTCTGTATTTGACGCCATTCCCGTCACGACCGTGAGCGGAACCGTATCGACGGTTCTGGTGGGAGACTATGACCAGAACGGAACGGTAAACGCGCTTGACGTCATGGGCCTGTACAGAGCTGTGATAAGTGGCACGGATTTCTCGGAAGAGGATCTTGACCGTCTGGATGTCAACCGGGACGGTATGATCAACGCGCTTGACATAATGGCAATTTATGGGATCGTATCGGGCGGTCAGGAATGACCCGACCCACAGAAAAGGAGCGAAATATGATGAAAAAAGTTCTGTCCTGCTTACTTGCGGTCATGCTTTTCCTGACCTGCATTCCCACGGCGATGGCAGTGGATAACGCCCGTGACTTTTTCTTCGAGCTGTCCGTGGACGGCAGCGATAAGAAAGAGGTACAGCCCGGCGACATCATTCAGGTGGATTTCAACCTGAAACGGTCGGACAGCGGCGACACCTACACCATGTACGGTATGCAGAACGAAATTCGCTACGACAGCAATTTCTTCGAACTGGTGGAGGGCAGCGCCCTGCTGAGCAACGGCATTTCCACGACGGACATCGGCCTGCGGGACAATTACCGGGAATTTTACATGAACTTTGTGTCCCTGTCCGGCGGCGAGGAATGGAACGCCCAGCGTCTGGTCGGTTCCTTCAAGCTGAAGGTGATCGCCACGTCCGGCGTGTCCAAGATCACGAATCAGGACTATCTGGTGTCCACCAAGGACGGAACCGATGAATATAAGGCGTCCTGTCAGGATGTGACCATCATCATTTCCACCGACTGCACGGTCACGTTTGAGCCAAACGGCGGCACGGCGGTTCCCAGCCAGACCGTCCGGTACGGCGAGACTGTAGCGCGGCCGGACAATCCCACCCGGGAGGGCTACCATCTGGTGGGCTGGTATTCGGATATCGACCTCCAGAATCCGTGGGATTTTGACACCGACACCGTTCAGGGCAATGTGACCCTGTACGCAAGATGGGAGAAGGGCGACGCGCCTGAGACGGATGCTGACGGCACCGGCAGCGGCCTGTGGTGGCTGCTGGGGCTGGGCCTGCTTGGCTTGGGCTTGCTGTTGTTGCTGCTCCTGCTGCTGGGCAGAAAGACGGTTCACTTCGAGACCGGCTGCGACAGCAAAGTCAAGGATCAGAAGGTGAAGAAGGGCAGTCTGGTGACACGTCCCGAGCAGCCGGTTCGCCCCGGCAGAGCCTTCGCCGGATGGTACGCAGATGAGAGCTGCACCAAGCGCTGGGATTTTGACAACGACAAGGTTGAAGATAATATGACACTCTACGCAAAGTGGCTATAAGTTCATGCGTCCCCACCCGGATTTTTCCGGGTGGGGCACACGTGCATTCTGCGGCGGCACGTGAATTGGGGCAAATTCCGAAGACAAAAGGAATGGCAGTATGGATTGGAATTCATTATTTCACAGCAAATATCTGCGGGGCGGCCTGTGCGCAGTGCTGATCGCCGCGATCCTGCTGGGACTGTGGCTTCCGGGAACGGGGCTGAAGGAGGCCCAGCCGGATGACCCCCTGCAAGGGGAGGGCGTCCGGGAGATCACGGTGCTGAAACTGGGGGAGAATTTGGAGCAGCTGAACACCATTTCGGTTCCCAGCGGCGGTCAGACAAAATCCACAGAGCCGAATGACAAGGCCAGCGAGACCCGTCCGGAAGAAACCCAGCCAGATTCCTCCACGGACGACGGCAGCGACGATCAGGAGGACGGAAATCAGGGCGCCGACGGCGGGGAAGTTTCTCCCTCGGAGCTGTCGCTGGTCTTGACCTGGAACGCAAAGGGCATTGCCTGTGCCGCAGGCAATACTCAGGCGTTTTCCGTAAGCAGCTATGAGCTGAACGAGGACTTGTTCCGGTTTCGCGTAAGCCTGACCGGAACGCTGGCGCAGGACGCAAAGATCATGAATGGCATCTCCATTACGGAATCCACCCAGACGGCAAGAGAACTGAAGTGGCCCAGCGACTCATTGATCATGAATCCGGCAGCGGGAACGGACAAAGAAGTTTACAATTTTTCATTTACGGTCAGGACTGCGGAACGGGATGTGTTTTTCCGGTATAAGATCACCTATCAGAAGCTCCCGGATGTGCAGCTTTCCTTTACATGGCGGGGAACCGGCAATCACAAAGGCACGCTGCTTTGTATGCCCAGCGGCAGCGTTGTGGATAAAATCAAGAGTAACCAGCTGGCCGGAGGCAGGATAAGCTACGAGATGAAATTGGTCGGCGCGGACGCCGAGAGCGCGGGCGCGAGAATTTTGAGTGCCAGCTATACTTCCGATGGAACATCCGGGAGCAGGCAGTTGGAGCCGATTGACCAAGGCGTTTTGGGTATGAAAATGCCGGCAGGTGAGACCTCCAATACCTATCGGATTTCGGTTACCGCTCTTGCAAACGGACATACGGCGCATTTTGAGGTTATTCTGCATTATGGCAACGATGTGACGCTGGAAATGCGCTATACCCTCAACGACGGCAGCGAGAGGAGCGTTTTCTGCCAAAACAAGCAGTCCAGGACGGCGGATACCGTCTATGACGACCAATTGACCGGGGATATGCTGCCATACGAAATGTCCGTTGTCGGTTCCGATGCCGACGGCGTTGAGATCACTTCCGTCAAATGCACTCAGCCCGGAAACAATAATAAAACCCTGACCCTTGGAACATCGGACGCGGTTCAGCTTTACCTGAATGGCGGAAAAACCGGTCAGAATAATTTCACGATCGAAGCAAAAGACGATTCGGGAAATCAGTATACCTTCAAAATCAATGTTCCCTACAAGCATAAGGGAACGAACAGCATAGAAATCCTTTTGGACCTCAAAGATCAGGATGAAATTCCCAACGAAGTCATAACCAATCTGAGTGTTTCCGCATACGGAAAAGATGCGGCAGGGAATACGGTCAGCATTCCGGCAAAGGGAACGAATGAATTTATTCAGGTTTCACTGGATGGAATCGAGGCCGTTGATCCTACCCGTTCCGAAGACACGTGGGAGTATGGACTGATTCCATCCAACCCGGAGACTGGGGATAGAAATGAACATACCCTTTACGTCTATGCCGAGGACGCTTACGGCAACTGGGGTGAAAAGAAACTGACACTGATTGGCTTCCGCGTAGAACCCGGACAGAAAATCGGAGAAGCCGATATTTATGTAGATATGACAGTGCTGGGGGTCGGTGTTGTCGGCCCTATCCCTTATGAGGTTCTGGCGGACGAGCCGATTTCCTATGTGGTCGCCAAGGCGATCATGGGAAAGGACACCGGTGAACCCTTCGGTGCGGCAAGCGATACTCTCGGCTGGCGGGGCGACTATGGCGGGACGCTGGACACTGGTTTCTATCTGCGAAGTTTGAATACCGACTATCACGCAGATGCACTGGAAGATGCGGTCTGGCCGGGAAGCACGGAAGAGGAAGTGCTGGATGCCATCGACGCCCGGTTCGGCGCGGGAACCGGCCTTGCCGCATTGTGGCGCTGCCTGTACCGCAACGGACTGAACAAAAGCGCCGGCTCCGGCAGCACCTTCGGCGAGTTCGATTATACCAGCGGATCCGGGTGGATGTACTCGATAGGCGGCAGCTATTACCCGGGTCAGTCCATGTCCGCGGTGCGTCTGAAGGACGAAGATGTGCTGACGCTGCGCTACACCCTGGCCTACGGGTGGGACATCGGCGGCGGCAGCGACAATTACGGCAATGTTGTGGGATACTGTGTCGAAGGGCGCAATGGCACAATTTATGTTAACCATCGATGGGAAACCGCAGAAGACCCGGACGGCTCCGTTCGCTACGTGTGCCGCTGCTGCGGCATGGTTCAGGACTGCCCCCACGCGCATATGACCTACAAGGATTTGGAGGACGGAACCCATATTCTGCTCTGCGAGGATTGTCAGGCGGTCATCGGCGACCCGCTCCCCCACAACTGGACATACGACGCCGGGGACACGGAGGACAGCCACGTCTGCGCGGAATGCGGCGCGGCGGAGCAGCATTTCTGGAAGGAAGTGGAAGGCACCAACACTGCCACCTGCACCGAGCCGGGCGTCAGAACGGTCAGATGCAGCGTCTGCGGCATGGAAAAGGAAGAAGAAGCCGAAGCGAAGGGGCACACGCTGGACAATCGCTGGAACCACACGGCGCTGGAGCACTATCAGAAATGCTCGACCTGCGGCGAGGAATTTGGGCGCGGAAATCATGAGTACACATATAGTGAGGACTGGGACGATTATGAGTGCCGTATCTGCCATGTGCTCCACGAAGAAATCTGCGGCGGCGCCCTGACGATTCAGGAAGCTACCTGCCAGAGAATCGTGTACCACTGCGACAGCTGCGGCTATGACATGACGAAGCCCGGCACCTTCGACGAATATCATGATTACGTGGACGGCTTCTGCCGGTACTGCGGCGCGGAAGACCCGGATCATGTGCCGCACGAGCACGACTACCATGAGACGCATCGGGTTGACCCGACCTGCACGGAGGACGGGTATATCGAGTACACCTGCGACTGCGGGGACTCCTATACAGACCCGCTCCCGGCCACCGGCCACAGCTGGGGCGAATGGATGCCCGCGGGGGACGGGGAGGAAGTCCGCTACTGCGGCGTCTGCGGCGCGGAGGACTACCGGACGACCGAAGCGGATACGTACAGTATCCAGATGCTCTTTTTAAGCTGGCTTTTCCCAAAGACGTATCAAAAATAGGGGGAATCACAATGAATGAGAAAATTCCTGAGATCCTGCGGCAGATCGAAACGGTCGTTGTGGGTAAAAACGAAATCGTAGAGAAAATCCTGATGGCGATTCTGGCTGGCGGTCACGTGCTGATGGAGGACGTTCCCGGCGTGGGTAAGACCACCACGGCCATGACCTTTGCCAAGGTGCTGGGACTGGACACCAAGCGCGTTCAGTTCACCTCCGACACCGTTCCGTCGGACATTATCGGCTACTCAGTCTACGACAAGGAAAGCGGCAGTTTCGTCTATAAGCCCGGCGCGGTGATGACCAATCTGCTCCTGGCCGACGAGATCAACCGCACCTCCAGCAAGACCCAGTCCGCCCTGCTGGAGGCAATGGAAGAACTGCATGTGACGGTGGACGGCAAGACCTATGAGCTGCCCCAGCCCTTCGTGGTGCTGGCGACCCAGAACCCCGTGGGTTCTGCGGGAACGCAGATGCTGCCGCCGTCTCAGATGGACCGGTTTATGATTAAGATCAGCATGGGCTACCCCGATTTTGAAAGCCAGATCAGCATTTTGCGGGACAGACACACGGAAAACCCCCTGAACCGGGTGACCCCGGTGGTTGACCGGGAGCAGCTGCAGGCGCTGATTCAGGAAGCGGCGAAAGCGGAAATTCAGGACGCCGTTTACGAGTATGTCACCCAGCTGACACAGGCCAGCCGGGAGCACCCCATGGTGCAGCTGGGCGTCAGCCCCCGCGGCGCGCTGGCGGTGTGCCGTATGGCGAAGGCTTATGCTTACCTCAACGGCCGGGACTTCGTCATCCCGGAGGATGTGGCCGCCGTGTTCCCGGATGTATGCTGCCACCGTCTGGTGCTGACCACCAAGGCAAGAATGATGGAGGAGCGGCCGGAGACGGTCATTGCCGCCATTCTGGATTCCGTAAAAATGCCGGTGATTAAGCAATAAACGAAACAACGAACGGAAGCAGGTACTGCTTATGATCGCAATGAAATTGGGTTGGGCGGTGCTGGAGGGCATCTGCGTCTGGCTTACCCTGTATTACGGGAGCAGCGGCGCGCTGGCTCTGGCGGCGGCGCTGCTGGTTTTGCCTCTGGGCAGTCTCCCGATCCACCTTTTCCTGAGAAAACGGCTTCGGGTGCGGGTGGAAGCACCCGCCGTGGTGCGGAAAGGGGACGAGGGCGGCGTCACGATCTGTCTGGAAAACCCCACGCTGCTGCCCGCCCTGCGTATCCGCTGCCGGGTAACGACCCGGAATCAGCTGAACGGAGAGCGCTGTACCCGGAATGTCATGACATGGGCGTTCCCGAAAGGGCAGCGGCGCACGTCCCTGCGCTTGGGAAGCGAATACTGCGGGCGTATCCAAATCTCCGTGGAGCAGGTGAAGCTCTACGACTGTTTCGGCCTCATCGGCGTCCCCTGCGGATGCAGCGCGGAAGCGCACATGACGGTACAGCCGGATACCTTCCCCATTCGGGTGAATCTGATTCCCAATCCCGACAGTCAGGAGGACAGCGACAGCTATTCTCAGGAGCGGCCCGGCGCCGACCTGACGGAGACGTTCCAGATTCGGGAATACGTCCCCGGCGACAGTATGCGGCAGATCCACTGGAAACTCAGCGGAAAATTTGACCGGCTGATCGTCCGCGACCCGGCGCTGCCTATCACCCGCAATGTGCTGGTGTTCTGGGAGAGAACGGGGCAGTCCGGCAGCGTCAAACGCATTGACGCGCAGGCGGAAACGGTGGTGTCAGCGTGCCGGAGCCTGTCGGACAGCGGCGTCCAGTTCACCCTCGGATGGAACGATACGGACAGCAATGTCTGCGTCCTGCATGAGATTCGCGGCATGGAAGATCTGGTCGGCGTTATCCCCCGGCTGCTGTGCGCCGCCGGAAGGAAGGATGGTGTCGGCGGCGCGTCGCTGCTGGTACAGACCCGGCCGGATGCCCTGTGCGGACATATGGTGTACATCGGGGAGGAACCCTGCGCCGATGTATTGCAGATGCAGCGGCTGGGGCATGTCACGGCGCTGCTCTGCGGCGAATCGCCTTTGGAGGGGAGCATCCCCTTCGACGTGGGGCGGTATCGGGAACAGCTGGGAGAAATTGACGTATAAGGGAGGCGAAAGCCTTGACCTCAAAAATAAAACAGGGGATGCACCTGCGTCAGCCTGAGAATTCGTCGGACGGCGCATGGATTTTCCAGACGTTGGCGGCGATGCTGGCCTGCGCGGCGCTGATGTTTGCGCTTGCGGCGTTGGCCGGGTTTCGGACGGGAAATCTGCTGCCAATCCTGCTGGCGGCGGGCGGATACGTGTGCATCGACTACGGCGTGACCATCCGGTTTCAGAAGCAGCAGTGGTTTTTCCTTGCCGCGCTGGTCATACTGCTTCTGCTGGTTCTCATTTGCAGACAGCAGGTGCTGGAAGGCTACCGCCTGTTCTGGAATCAGATGCGCAATACTTATACAGCCGGAACGGGCTGGGTGCTTCCCGAATGGGAGACGCAGCTGCCTGCGGAGAAAAGTGGGCTGTGCCTGACGCTGTTTGCTGTGGCGGCCGCAAGCGCTATAGCGCTGATTTGCTGCTGGCTGAGCGGCCGGGGGCCGGCTATACTGGCGGTGCTGCTGCCCGCCGCCGCGTTGGCGGGAATGGCGGTTTTCAAGACCGACGAGGTACTTCCCGGATTGGCCGCGTTGGCGGCTGCCGTGCTGATTCTTACTTACAGCGGGTGGCAGAGCCGGAAAGCGGCGTTCCCGGTCACATTTGGCTGGATTCTCTGCGGAATTGCGGCGGGGCTGCTG
>ERZ791884.1264-NODE-1264-length-18808-cov-37.608169_pt1 | contig 18808 bp, 15 predicted proteins | sample MGYA00509941_ERZ791884 | MGnify/ENA primary metagenome ERZ791884 (study PRJEB30046, sample SAMN00792095) | human gut metagenome | study: EMG produced TPA metagenomics assembly of the A metagenome-wide association study of gut microbiota in type 2... | reverse complement strand
ATTTCCTTATCCCAGCCCTTAAAGGTATAGCCTTTTCTTGTCGGGTCGGCAGGGGCGGTAATTTTCGTACCGTAATCCTGCGTGATAGGTGCAATCTCACTTCCGCCGTTGGTATCAAAGGTTATTGCGTACTGATTGATTTCCCATTGTGCTTTAACCGTCATATTCTCCGCAGGCATAGTTTTGGGGATTTCCTTATCCCAGCCCTTAAAGGTATAGCCTTTTCTTGTCGGGTCGGCAGGGGAGGTAATTTTCGTACCGTAGTCCTGCGTGATAGGTGCAATCTCACTTCCGCCGTTGGTATCAAAGGTTATTGTGTACTGATTGATTTCCCATTGTGCTTTAACCGTCATATTCTCCGCAGGCATAGTTTTGGGGATTTCCTTATCCCAGCCCTTAAAGGTATAGCCTTTTCTTGTCGGGTCGGCAGGGGCGGTAATTTTCGTACCGTAATCCTGCGTGATAGGTGCAATCTTACTTCCGCCGTTGGTATCAAAGGTTATTGTGTACTGATTGATTTCCCACTTCGCCCAGTATTCCTTATTGCCCGTTTCTGTGCCGCCGATTGCTGTAACAGGAGAGCCGGTCAGATTTTCGTTGTCATACCAGCCCTTGAACGTATATCCCGTATAGGTCATATCGTCGGCTGTCGGAAGTGTTGCGCCCACGCCGTAGGTGTATCCGGTGACATTGCCGTTATTGATCGTTCCGCCGTTTGTGTTCAGCGTTACGGCATAGGTCGGGGCTGTCCACTGCACTGTCAGTGCCGTCACATCAGCCGGAACTCTGTCGCCGGGTGCGTACAGGTTTCCGTCACTGCCAAGCCACATAAAGTAGGTGTCTGTATCTCCGTCCGGGCGGGTCAGACCGTCGGACGCGGGCGCGGTAAAGCTCTCGCTGCTTTTCACAATGATTTGAATAGCCTCGGAGCTGCCGCCCAGCTTGCCGCCGTTTAAGTCGAGGGTAACGGCTTTCAGACTGTCAGAGCCCAGTGTGCCGGGGTTCAGGACTTCAAGGACGGGGCGGAAACCGAGGTAGACGTTCCGAAACGAGGACGAGGTGTAATACCAGAAGCGGGCCGAGTTGTACCCACGGTACGCCCGGAACGACTCGGCGGCAGAAGAAGTATCCTGTCCCCACGAATACATTTTATTCCAGTTTTGGATATATCCGCTGTTCTTGTCCAGTATCCTGTCCCATTCATTATTTGACGGCGTGTCGTGTTGGGACTCACCCGAGCCTGTAGAGTTACTTCCCACAGACGGTGCGCGCAGGGTATAGTCCACGCCGCCGCTGGCATAATTTTTGCCGAAAATCAGACCTTCGTCATTCAGGCCACCCCAGCTAATCGTATGCGTTACGGCATAGTCCGCCACAAACAGGCTGTGGGGATATTTGTTCTGCTGTGCATACTCCTCGGTGGTTGCCATCTCCGATGTGAGTTTGTAGGCTTCTATCGTTCCCACATAGGTAAAGGGAACATAGTGCAGCGACGTATCCGGCAAAGAAACCGCACCATCTGAGTTTCCGCCGTTTGCCGTTCCGGGAATATTCATCGCCGAAAGGTCAAAATAATATCTGCCGCCGGGGGTGAGGAAAAACTGTTCTTCCACCTGCTTTTCCACCGTCAGCGCAATGTCTGTGAAATTGCTTGCGTAATCGGTTTTATAATCGCCGTTGTACTGCTCGCTGAAAACTTTTAAGGTATAGTTGCCGGGTGCAATATCAGACGGGATTTTGATTTCAACCGTTCCGCTTTCGGCAGTAGGCTGTGCTACTCTGCCATAATACTGTGCGCCGTTGTTATCCGCAATGATGGCGGAGATATATTCATTTGCCCCTGTGGTCGCTCCGCTGTAATTCAGCGTAATGGTATCGTTGGGGTCGGTGCTGACAGCTTTTTCCGTTACAGCAAAATTGCGGCTGCTATCTAAAAGTGTCAATTTCCACTCGTTTCCGCTGTATTCGGGGACTGCGGTCAATCCTCCGTCAGGCTTTCCGCCCACAGCGGCGGATGTGAAGAGGACAGAGTTCAGATTTAAGTTAAAAGCAGGACGAACAGTCAGATGATTATTTTGCTTGCGGATAGAGATCCCAGAGTATTGGACAGAACCATCACTACTCACGATGGCGACATAAAAAGTCTTGGAGCCAGGGGAGCGCAGCCACCAACTGCTTTCCACCCAATTCGGATGCGCAGGATCCAAGGCACGCAGATCGTTGTTTACCGCAATAGCCTCTTTTGCGGAAAGTGGCCAGAATACAGCGTTATCCACCTGCCCTCCCGCTACACAGTCGGTATTTTCTCCGTTGTAACTTCCGCTTGTAAGCGCCCGTTTCTTTACGGCAGCATTTTCTTCTGTCGTCAGCTTTGCTGCAAGCGCATCTATCGCGGTTTTCAAATTACTCGGTGCGTAATCGTTGTATAATATGATATCGGCAAATGGTATAACTCCCATAGCGCCTGCCGCAAGCAGGGTAATATCCCATTGTGCGCTTGTAACACCGCTTCCGTCATAACCGATAACTCGCCATGCAGCGGGATTATTATCATGGTTTTGCCCAAAATACACAGTCGGTGCGGTCGCTGTGTTTACATTTTTACTTAGTGCGGTTGTGCCAAGCTGTACCGAGGCAGAGCCCTCTGCCCCAACCCCCTCGGCAAATACGCTTATCGGCATAAGGCTCATCATTATACAAAAGACGAGTAAGATGCTAAGTATTCGTTTCTTCATTTCTTGCCACCTCCGTTTTGCAATCTCAAACTATACTTTTTTCTTTTTCAGTACAATGTATAATATTAAACCAAGGTTACCAAGCAGAGCAAGTCCCGCAACAGAACCGATAACAATCAAAGCAGGTGAAGATGCGGGTTCGGATATGTTTCCTTCGGATATGTTTCCGAAGCCTGCGGGAACGGCTACATCTGCCACCGCTTTCACACCGGTGTCTTTCTCACCAATCCACCAGTTGCCGTTTTCACCGATAAATGGGGTAAGACCGTCCTTGCCGTCCGCACCGACAACTTTACCAAGATTGACTACCTTGCCGTCGGTATAGGTGATAACAAGCTCGCCGTCTGCGTTGATCTCCGCTTTGGCTATTCCGATGCCGTCCTTACCGTCTTTGCCGTCAGAGCCGTTTGCACCGTTTGTTCCATTTGTTCCGTCCTTGCCGGTGTCGCCCTTAACGCCTTTGCCGCCCTTATCTCCGTCCTTACCGTCAACACCGTCTTTTCCGTTGGCACCATCCTGTCCGTCAGTGCCGGGATCACCTTTGTCGCCCTTTTGTCCGGCCTCACCGGTATCACCCTTTTCTCCGGTGGCTTTCACACCGAGGGATACCCATGTCTGTCCGTTGTCATAGGAGATATACCAGAAGTTATCATCACCTATTTTTAGCTTAGGCGTTACACCGTCTTTTCCGTCCTGACCGGGTGCACCTGTTTCTCCCTTGTCGCCTTGTTGTCCGGTTTCACCGGTATCGCCCTTTTCGCCGGTGGCTTTCACACCGAGGGATACCCATGTCTGTCCGTCATCATAGGAGATATACCAGAAGTTATCATCACCTATTTTTAGCTTAGGCGTTACACCGTCTTTTCCGTCCTGACCGGGTGTACCTGTTTCGCCCTTGTCACCTTTTTCGCCTTTATCGCCCTTTTCGCCTTGTTGTCCGGTTTCACCGGTATCACCCTTTTCTCCGGTGGCTTTCACACCGAGGGATACCCATGTCTGTCCGTCGTCGTAGGAGATATACCAGAAGTTATCATCACCTATTTTTAGCTTAGGCGTTGCACCGTCTTTTCCGTCCTGACCGGGCGCACCTGTTTCTCCCTTGTCACCCTTGTCGCCTTTGTCACCTTTATCGCCTTTATCGCCTTTATCGCCCGTCAGCTCCGACAAAGCAATCAAATTATTCCAGACAGAATCATCACTGTACTTCCACTGTATAAATCCATTATATACATTCAGTTCAATTTGCTTTCCATCTGCGCCGTCATTTCCCTTTAACTCGGAAAGTGATACAAGAACACGGTAAGCGTCGTCACTTTCGCCCACATATCGCCACTGGATGCTGCTGCCGTCACTGCGTAATTCTATTTCTCTGCCGTCAGATCCCGCAAAGGTTGAGAAGGTTTTGGCATTGGATAATGCCGATACCGTTCCGTTATTGCCGACAGAGGAAACCGCAAAGGTGTAGGTGGTATCCTTTTCCAGATTATCGTATGTATATTCAAAGGTCGAATCCGACAGCGGAGCATCAGTCACACGCACAAAATCGCCGTCATCCATACGCATCCAGATATGATAGCCTGTATAGGGGCGTCTGCTGTCTGCAGTCGGTGCCTTCCAGGTGATTTTTGCACTTTGATTGTCTGTTACGGATACGCCTGTAAGTGTAGGTATGGGCGGTGCGGCACGAAGATTGGTCAGCACATATCCGAACACAGGAATCTTCTGATCTCCTGCCGTCCATGTACGCATACCAAAATCCCAGGTAAAGCCGTATTTGTTTGAAACATCGTAGTCGATTCCGTAGGAGGCAAGGAGCGAACGGCGGTCGATGTTGTTTACCGTACCGCTGGCGCCGCTACTTTCGGTCGTGGTGTAGACCGTACCTGTTGCTTTGCTGTAGCTCAAATCGATTAGAAAACCCATATTGAATGCGTCTACGCCCCATGTGCTTTTCATCGAAGCGGAGAAGCCGTGCGCCATCTCAACTCCCTCGGCGTGCTCGGATGTGGTCGTCCAGTCGTTTGTGATACTGCTTGCGCCGAAGCCAAGCTCATATTTCTGCTTGCTCAGCGACTCAAATTGCGTAACCGAACGGTCGGCTGAGCCGGGATCCGACCAATAGGCGAACGGGTCGCCCTCGGAATTTTCCGGCAAAACATTGCTGTTCAGTATCGGCAGAGCCTTTGCCTTTCCCGCTGCAATGTCTTTCTTGTAGGTTTCGTTATACAGTACCGCAAACTCATCGTAATATTCACGGTCAAGCATGGTGTAGACCGGCTGCCCGGGGATCATCAGGGCGATGGTGTTTTTCTCGCTGAGATCAAAATCGCCCTTTTGCGGGTCATAAAGTGAGTAATAATAGGTTGTCGCCGGCACGCGGTACAGCACCACAGAATCGTTGCCGCCGGCATTGAAGGAGGCACTGTATTCCTTTGAAAGGGTATCCTCTGTGCTCTTGGTAAAGTCCATGGTATATCCGAGCGTCGCCTCGTATCTCCATACCTTCAGATCTCCTTGTGCGACGATGGACGCACCGAAGGAGGTGTTGTGCGATGAGGATTTCGTGTCCGAATAGCCGGAGGAAAAGGTATAAGTGGTTGAGCCGTCGGAGAAATCGAGGTCATAGTCACCGAGCTCCGAGAAATACGGAGCCGCCTGAAGCACCGCCTGCACCTGTGCATCGGAATATCCGTAGCCCTTGCCTTCATATCGGGCATACAGACCGTCTTTATTCACATCCGCCGCAAGCAGTATGCAGTTATACGGCATATCCCATGCAAGGTCGGCATCGTGGCAGAGCTTGGAAAACTCGTCCTTTTCGGCTGTCACTGTATACTTGCCGGCGACCGACAGCGTGCCGCTGCCGAAATCCTCGCCGTAGAAAACATCGGTGAACAGGTCGAATTTACGCGCCGAACCGCTTCCCTTTTGCCTTTCGGCGGCAAGCGCGATCACCTGCTCGCGGCCTTCCGTGTTGTGGTCAAAATTGCCTGCGATGACATCCTGATACCACCACCATCTCGCGCTTGAATTCTTTTCGCGCGCGGTGTCGCGCAGAAGATTAAGCGCGCCGTTCTGCTGAACCTCATACAGTCCGCCTGCAATCCATACCTGTTTGGGCGTACCTCTGCCGTTGATCGCAACGCTTGTCATAGCGGGCTTCGGCTTCACGCCCTGATCCGTTGTTCCTTTTGCGGTATAGCCGCTCATGGAAATTTTCTGCACATTCGTTATTGAATTGTTCTGACCGTAATAAACGGCATAGCCCATATTTTCGTCGTCGGTCTTCTTGTCCCAGATAAAGCCCTTCTTCTTTTCTTCCCTGACTTCACGGAAATATCCGGCAATTATGATTTCCTGCCAGCCGTCGCCGTCGATGTCTCCCGCGGCAAGGTTTCCGTAGCGGATATGATCGTAGTAACGGCTGCCGTCCGCTTTTTCATCCTCGCGGTTCAGGGTCATCAGGGACTTTTGATCCACTCTTTTGAGGTTTCCGTTTTCGGCTTTGTATACCGAGAGCTTTGAAACAGCCTTACGGAAGGAATCGCCGGAAATCTCCTTGTCCCTGCCGTCGATCTTATCCGGCTCGGCAATGCCTGCGTACACGATAAGCTCATCGCAGCCGTCACGGTCAATATCCGCCGAGACAAGCGACTTCGTGATCTGGTCGCGCTCATACAGAGTCGTGTTCCAGCCGTCGAAATAGGCATTGCCGCTGCCCTTGGATTTGACAAACGATTTTCTTGAAAGTCCCTGCTCTCCGGCAATTCCCGTGCCGGCGATTCCCCATAAATCATCATTGCCGACGTAGGTGATAACGGCGGTCATCTTTCCGTCACCATCATAGTCGCCCGCCGTGACATTGAAATAGTGGCGGAATTCCTGATATTCCAGCTCGCCGTAACCGGGTTTCTTGCACGCCCACATCGGAGCGTCGGCAATTTTCTGAAGCTCGGAGCGCTTGTTGTTTACAAGGTTTTGTACCCAGTAGCAGATCTTCGCAGTGTTCTTGGAATTATCCATATCGCAAAGACCGACAAATATGGCATGATCGTTTCTGCCCGTGCCGAGTGGGTCGTAAGCTGTTCCAACAGCAAATGCAACATTATCGACAGCAGAAACCCGATGGGCACTCGGTGTACATTCGGCAATGTTGATACCGAAATTCCACTTACTGTATACCTTGGTATGATCCTGCGCCGCCTGCCCCTCTGCGTTGCGATAGCTGTAAATGATCGGCTCATACCATGGGGTGATGGCAAAGGGCTGACCCTTTTTTGTGCCGTACGGGTTGCTTTCATCCTCTGCCCATCCGGCCGGTGGGGTTGTGTCGGGTGTGAGCAGTGTACCGTATGCACTCGAGTCGGATGCCGATACTCCCAGAGTGGCATAGCTCACCATAGGTAAAACGGCACACATCACCATACATAGGGTGAGCAGTGTACAAAGTATTCGTTTTTTCATTTTCCGTTTCCTCCCTTCAAATATTGTGAACGGTATTTATCAGCAAACAGGGCAACACCCTGTTTTAAGACCTCCATTTGGGTTTTTAAATAATATTCGTCCTCAAACATAGCATAGTGCACACAGGCACGAACAAATATAAAAATCAGCGGTGTAATCACCGTGTACGGAATACCGATTTTCGGCTCCAACCGCTTGGCATATTCGGTATAGCGCTCATTTACCCCCTCAAAGAATTTCTTGCCGTGCTCAATATATTTCGGATGGGTATAGACCTGATACATCAGCCGATATTTTTTGCCGTGCTTCTTTGCGGTCCAATACGGAACCTCTCTCACAAATCGGACAACATCCTTCGGGTCGGTGGGAGCTTTTTCCATAAAATCATCCTCAACCTTTTCCATACAGTATGCAGTTGATTCAATAATCAGTTCATCCACACTATTGAAATAGGAATACAGATTTCCCGTTGTACACCCACACGCTGCCGCCAAAGCCTTGATACCCGTACCGGTCAGCCCGTTTTCAGCATAACATTCAAAGCATTTTTCCATCATTTCCTGCTTACGCTCGTTGTGTTGTTCCTCTGTTGTTCTCATAATGTTCGCTTCCTTTTGATAACTAATCGATTAATTAACTATATTATAACACAGGACTACGGTAATTTCAACAATTTACTAAAAAAAATTTGCAAAATATTAAAATTTTATCGCATCTATCGGGAACTTTACTGATATAGCAGTACCCTTTTCCGAACTTTCTTCCACACGGACTTTACCGTTGTGCAGTGTGACGATTTCCCACACCAAAGAAAGTCCCAAGCCTACGCCACCGTATTCCCTGCTTCGGGATTTATCCACACGAAAGAAGGGCTGAAAAATACTTTCTCTGTATTGTTCGGGGATGCCGTAGCCGGTATCCGCAACAATAATAACGAGTTGATTGTCTTTGTGCGTTACGGTAATATTCACTGTACCGTCAAAACGGTTGTAGCGTATAGCGTTTTCGGTCAGATTATATAACAAACGGTAAATCAGCGTGTCACTGCCTGTCATAACAGCATCGCCCGTGCTTTCAAGTGTAATGTTGTTCTTCTCTGCAAGGGGTGCAAGGTCAGTGAAAATCTCTTCTACCATAGGAGCTATCTCTATGCGGTCGGCACACGATACTGTCCGAAGCTCACTCATTTCCAACAGGGTTTTTGTCATTTGCGTCATTCGTTCGGTCTGCTCACGCAACAATCGGAGGAACTCCGCCGTTTCCGGCAACACCTCGGGATGCTCTGCCGAAAAAAGTTCAAGCTGTGCCTGCATCAGCGAAAGCGGCGTACGCAACTCGTGCGCCGCGTTTCCCGTGAACTGTCGTTGAGCGGTAAATCCCTCATCAAGACGGTCAAGCATCCGATTGAACGACTTGACAAATTGTCTCAGTTCAGGCGGAACCTCTTCGGTTATCTTCATATCCGTCAAATTGTTAGGTTGAACCTTTTCAACCCGAGCTGTAAAAGTACGCAGAGGCTTCAGCGCATGCCCGCTTAAAAAATACGCAAGCACACCGCCTAACAATGTTGCCGCCGCCGTAATATACCAATTGGTAGTGATAAAGGATTCCTGTGCTCCGTTAATTACGATAGTTAATTCACGATCAAGCTTTTCGTGTTCGGGATCGAAAAAGTCAGGTTCTCCTTTGTCCGTATCTCCGTAACCTGTAACATAAGAGCCTATGGAATCCATGTAACGGCTGCCGGAATAGCCGATAAGAACATTCATAAAAACACAGGTAGCTCCGATAAGAAGTGCTGTCATCAGAGTTATGCGCCATTGCAAGGATAGCTTTTTCATTCTTTTTCTTCCTCCATAACATATCCTTCACCAATGCGATTGCGAATCGGGTCATAGCCGAGCGCCGCACGCAGTTTCTTTCGTAATGCAGAAATATGTACTCTTATTGAATTGCTGAAATTGTCAACACTGTTATCCCAAACATGGTCGAGCAGTTCTTCCTGACTGACGGGGCGACCTTGATTAAGAAGTAAATATTCAAGTATTCCGATTTCTTTTCGGGTAAGTGACAGTTCCTGACCGTCAGCAACGGCAACACGGGCTTTGGTGTCAAAAGCAACCTTTCCACAGTTCAAAACAACATTATTTTGTGTAAACCGCCGGCGAGTCAGACTGCGTATTCGTGCCTCAAGCTCTTCTAAATGAAAAGGCTTTGTCAGATAATCGTTTGCTCCGGCATCCAGTCCCTCCACCTTATCGGCAACCTCACAGCGTGCCGAAAGAATTAACACTCCGGTATCCCTGTCGGTTTCTCGCAGAGTTCGCAGTACCGTCATCCCGTCTGCACCGGGTAAATTCAGATCAAGTAAAACAAGATCGTACTTTTCCATTCCGAGCAACTCATTTGCTTTGTTTCCGTCATAGCAAAAATCAACGCTGTATGCCAATCTTTTAAGGCTGCGAACAATTGTATCGCACAGTGCACGCTCGTCTTCAATTACTAAAATACGCATAAAAACTCTCCTTATTGTGTTTTAATATTTCTTTGATAATTTAATTATATCGCTCATACATAAAGTTTTTGTTAAGTTTTAATTCTTAACAGAGATTTTACATCCTATGTGCTACAATTAGAGCATAAAAGAAAGGGGTGACCGAATTGACTCGAAAGAAAAAAGCCGTATTTCAGATCGTACTGATTATCTGCGGAATTACGATGCTGTGTTACGGGGCCCTGCGCGGAGAGGCAGAAACCGTGTTAAGCAAAGCAATCCGGCTGTGTTTGGAGTGTGTGGGAATTGGATAACAAAGAACCAAAGAAAAAAAGAGGCGGTGTATCGCAGTTCCTCTCACGCTTTAGATGGCTGATTCAAGCAGGAGCAACTTTGCTGAGCAATATTCATCTGCCGAATTTTTTTAAAGGCGGAATTTATCAAGGCAAAGGAAAGGCCGTTTGTGTGCCGGGACTGAATTGCTATTCCTGCCCGGCGGCATCGGGCGCCTGCCCAATCGGCTCGTTTCAGGCAGTGGTGGGTTCGTCAAAATTTAGTTTTTCATATTATATCACAGGATTCCTCATATTGATAGGGGTTCTGCTCGGACGTTTTATCTGCGGTTTTTTATGTCCGTTCGGATGGCTTCAGGAACTGTTACATAAGATACCGACAAAAAAGCTTTCCACTAAAAAGCTAAAACCGCTGACATACATAAAATATGCAGTTTTACTTTTTGCTGTAATTTTGCTGCCAATGCTTATTACAAACGATGTGGATATGGGAGATCCTTTTTTCTGTAAGTATCTTTGTCCTCAAGGGGTACTCGAGGGGGCAATCCCTCTTGCCGCCGTCGATTCGGGAATCCGTGCCGCACTGGGTACGCTCTTTTCGTGGAAACTGGGCATATTGATTACGGTAATCGTACTGAGTGTACTTTTCTACAGACCGTTCTGTAAGTGGCTGTGTCCTCTCGGTGCATTTTATGCATTGCTTAACAAGGTGTCGCTTTTCGGAATGAAAGTAGACAAACACAAATGTATTTCCTGCGGAAAGTGTGCCAAAGTATGCAAGATGGATGTAGATGTAACCAAAACTCCCGACCACACCGAATGCATACGCTGCGGTAAATGTATCCGTGCCTGTCCTGTAAAGGCGGTCAGCTTCCGCTACGGCTTTGGCAAAGAAAATGAAAATGATTGTCCCGCTAAAAAAGCAGAAACACCAAAACAAAAAATTGAAGCAAAAATTGAAACAAAAATTGAAACAGATATTGAAACAGAAAAGGAGTAAACATTATGAAAATGACAAAAATTTTAACCTTACTGACTGCCTTGATGATGTTGTTAAGCTTTGCCGCCTGTGGCACAAACAAAGACAATAATACTAATACGACTAATACTACTAATACTACCGCAAATAAGAAAAACGAAACAGCTATGCTGACAGCTGTGAATCCAAATACAAAAGACGAGGCTACCGACCTGCATCAAAAACTGATGGCACGGGAAAATGCTATTCTTTCCGAAAACAGCGCACTTTGGGAAAAGGTATTTATTTCAGCCGATAAGGGTATGGCGATGATTGAGGACGGCGGAAACTATGGTGATTTTCTTCTGAAAACGATTGACGGTATCAAGGATCAGTTCAGTGCAGATGAGTTGAAACTGCTTAATGAAGGTGCCGAAGAAATTAAGGAAATTGAAGGAAAGCTGACAGTTTTGGAACAAAAATTTCCCGGATGCGGAGAAAAACCGTCTGATGGAGATATGAGCGTTCCGGCGGAAAACGGTAAGCCCATCGAAAAGGATAATCTGACGAAATTCCCAACATTTGACGGCAAGGATCTTGACGGAAACGAAGTTAATAGTAGCACGCTTTTTGCAAAAAATACCGTTACCGTAGTAAACTTCTGGTTTACCACCTGCAATCCCTGCGTTGAAGAGCTTGCTGACCTGGAGGCTCTGAATAAACAGCTTGCAGAAAAAGGCGGAGCAGTAGTCGGAATCAACTCGTTTACACTTGACGGTGACAAAACAGCTATCTCTGACGCAAAGAATATTCTGGCAAAAAAGGGTGTGACCTACAAAAACATTTGGTTTGATTCAAAAAGTAAAGCCGGAGAATTCACATCCGGATTGTACTCCTACCCCACAACTTATGTAGTCGATAAAAACGGTAATATTGTTGGAGAGCCGATTGTCGGTGCAATAACCTCCGAAAATCAGTCCGAAAAGCTGCAGAAGTTGATTGATCAGGCAATTGCAAACAGCAAGAACTGATGTGTGCCTGTCCCGACAAAGTATCAATAATGCATATTTTCAGGTTCTGTAACAGATGTTTTGTAACCGTCAAATAAAGCACACCTACACAAACCGCCCGAAAAGCGATACAATAACAGAAAACGCAAAAGGAGGCGGTTATAGTGACAGAACAGGAAGGTGCTTTGTTAGTCAGAAAATTTACGGACAGCAAACTGAGCGGACGAAAATTTTGCCGTGAAAACGGCATAAAACGCAGCACTCTCAGATACTGGATAGAACGTGCAACTGAGCTTGCCGACGGAAAAGAAGTATATTTTTCTGAATTGGTATTGGGCGGTGAAAATAAATGCTGACTATCCACCCTGAAAAGATTTACATTTCCTCTGCAAATGTTGATATGAGAAAAAGTATAGACGGCTTGTCTGCGATTGTAGAGCAGAATTTCAAACTCAATCAGTTCAGTAACGCAATGTTTGTATTTCACAACAGGCACTGCGACAAGGTGAAAATTCTGTATTGGGACAGTGACGGTTTCTGCCTGCTGTATAAAAGAATAGAACAAGGCAAATTCCACTTTCCGAGAGGCATTACAACTGATAAACACACAGTTACTCGGGAAGAACTTTCGTGGCTTTTGCACGGCTTGAAAACAGAAGAATTTCATAAATACAAGAAAAACGCTCGGTAAAACGGGCGTTTTTCTTGTATTTATGCGGTTTTTTGCGGTATAATTAAAACAGTAAAAAACTGATTTTGGAGCGTGATTTTTTTGAAAAATATGCCTACATATGAAGAACTTCCGGCACAGAATTCCGCTCTGAAAAAGCAGATAAAATATCTCGGAAACCAGACTGAAAAGGCAGAGAAAAAATACGAGCAAGCACAATCTGAAATTAAAAATCTTACACTTCATAATAAAGAATTAATCGCAAATTACAACTGGATTTTGGAACAGCTGAAATTAAGCAAGAAGAAAATTTACGGCTCATCAGCAGAAAAGATAGCTGAGGATTACGGACAGCTTAATCTCTTTAATGAGGCTGAGCTTGAAAGACAGCCGCTCACTGTTGAGCCAAAACTTGAAGAAATAACCTACAAACGCAGGAAATCTTTGCACTTGAGAAGATTGACCCGAAAAATCCCGGAGAAAAAAGGAAATACACTCTTGAAGAAACCGCAGAAATCAGGGAGAAAAATTCTGCTGATAAGGTAAAAGAATTTTTCAAATTCTGCGAAGAAAACCAAGGGAGAACTCTGCCCAAAAGTCTGACAGGCAGAGCAATTGGTTATGCTCTGAATCAGAGAAAAGCACTTGAAACATTCCTCGAAAATCCGAAAATTGAGCTTACAAACAACTCAGCCGAAAGAGCGATAAAACCGTTTGTCATAATCCATTGCCATATTATCTCCCGTCCTCATCAATAAATCTCCGTCAAAATCTATTGCCATATTGTCAGAGATAGAGTGAGCAAAATCTCCGTCCTCGAAATCAAAAAATGTTTTCCCATATAGCACCTCTCTTGAAAAATTAATAATCATATTTGTTTATTTCTAAAACCTTGAAGGTTGCGTTTTTGAATTGATTTAATTTTTCTTGATCTATGTATTCAAAAGCTTTCAAATATATCTCTTGTCCGGCACCTAATCTATCAGCGTAAATCATATCTGTGTCAATTCTTGCACCGTTTGCATCGACTGCTTCAATTGTTATGTAATAGGTGCACTGTTCTTCAGCTTTGTTTTTTACTGTAATATCAAGTGAGGTTTCGGAATAGTATCCATTATTAGTTACTTTGAATTCTCCAAAAGAAACGTCAACATCTTTTTCTAAAATTTTATCTGTCGTTTCTTCTCTAAACACATCACCAATTGCAGGTATATTAGATTCAATATCATTTGATATATTATTAAAAAGCGAAGCAGCAAAAACGACATACAGAATTACAAGAATGATAGCTAAAACGATTTCAGTAAAAAAGCCAATCAAGGCACCTTTGACTGCTGACTTAGCTCGTTTGGGTTTCTTTCCTTCGTATATGAGAAAGAGGATTAAACCTACAATCGGAATAAAAAATCCAAAGATAGCGAATCCCAAACTTAAACTATCTTCATAAGCATCGGCATTTGGCTTATTATCAATCCGTGCTCCACAGTTATTACAATATGATGAAGTATCATCTACAGTTCTACCACAATTTTTACAATACATAATAACTTATCCTCCGGTTTTTTTATCGATAATATCCATTTTGCTGACAGACTTGATGAATTGTTTCAGCAAAAATTGATCTGGACTTTTTATTATCGTCAGTGTTTGTATTCTTCTTATGTATGTAATTATCTCTGACTTGTTGCCACAGTTTATGTTTTTTAACCCACTCAATTTTGTTAGGTAGAGCATAATACCCTTTGGGCTGATATTCCCACGAATAACTGTGTTGTTTTTTGTTATAGCGAATATATTGTTGCCGTCCATCGCTGCACTCATATATAATACAAAAGTCACAACTATGCAAGATACAAGAGTTGGCTCCATCTTTTACTTTGATGGTGAGAACACGGGTGGAATCTTCGGTGTAATCATATCCGAAAATCGAATATCCATAGGGATTAGTGATTTTATCAAGACCTTTATGAAGAATGTTTCGTATTTCTTCGGCAGAATAATCTTCGTCCGGGTCATTCACTTCAATATTTACATCAAAGTCAAAACCCTTGTTAGATTTTCGGTCACGAGTTATCATATTTCGTTTGCTACTGCCCACAAAATGATATTGAAAAGTAAAATCATCTCTTACTTCGTTTTGTAATCTGTGGATAATTTCAAAAAGTTCATCTCTAATCGGTTTCCATTCTTCTTTTGGAACATACTCGAAATCGTGCATAATCATAATATCTCCTTTTATCCCAAGCCGCCCAAATAGATTTTACTTAATCTAAATCATATTAGTATATACTCATTATACGTAAATGTCAACAATTTTCAACAAATTTCAGTATTTTTTTGCGTTGCAAATAGATGTGACCCAATTTGTGCAAAAACATCAATTATCTAATTTCTAAAAAACTTACACACTTTTATTGACAAAGCCGGTTTAGCAGAGTGTTTCGTAAAAAATTATAAAAGTTTGGTCAACCTTTTCAAAGGCTTGACCTGAATTTTTAAATTATTTGCCTTAAACACTGTGTTAAACCATAATTTTCCCAACTTTCAATAAATCCCCATTAAAATAAAAATATTTTTGCAACCTTTTTATAATTTAAAAAGTGTTATATACAAAGGTGGTGAAATAATGAATGATTTAAACAACGATGATTTTGTTACAGATGTCGTAAACGAATATTCCGATACGATTTACAGGGTAGCTTTGAACATAACAAAAAACAGCGCTGATGCATTTGATGTGTGTCAGGAAGTTTTTATAAGATTAATTAAAAACAAACATAAAATCAAAGACCGCAGTCATCTGAAAGCATGGCTTTTGCGTGTTGCCGTAAATTGCGCCAAAAGCTGCAAAACATCGGCATATGTTTGCCATTGCGTACCGCTTGCCGAGGCAAGAGAACAGGGTGTGTCGGATAATACTTTTGATAAAGCAATTTTTCAATTCGTTATGCAATTGCCGCCAAAGTACAGCGTTGCGATTTATTTGTTTTATTATGAAGATTTAAAAATCAGTGAGATTTCAAAAATACTGAATGTAACACAATCAACGGTTAAATCAAGACTTGCACGGGGCAGAAAACAACTTAGAGAAATTATTGAAAGGGAGCAATCATATGACTGATAAAAAAGATTTTAATGCGGAAGTATATAAAAATAATGCGAAAAATATTAAACTTAGCGAAAAGCAGAAAGCTAAATTGATAAAAGTAATGCGTGATACCGAAAAACAATATAAACAAAACAGTGTATCGCACAAAGTTTTCAATTTGAAAACAGGAACAGCGGCAGCAATAGCCGCAGTGTTTGTATTTGTTGCAATATATGCAGGATTTTTTAAACCGAATACAGAGCAAATTTCCTCAAATAAAAATATTTTTACAATAACTGCAAACGCCGCCGAAATTGAGGACAAGTCTGAAATAGGTGTATTTTCGTCGGTCAACGGAAGTCAATATTTATTGAAAGATTTTAATAATGATGACACGATTTATCGAAACGCACAGGGAAAAACCGATTATTTTAATGATTTTGAACTTACAAACCTTAAAATCAGCGGAAAAAATATTGAGAGCGTGACATTTAATTCAAAACAAAAAGGAATTTATTTTCTTATAAATTCATATATAAACGATGATGAAAATTCGGAAGATGCAGAAGACGGCAATAGTTATAATTATTATAAGGGTATAGCCGAAATCGGAGATTTTTCAAATTACGGAAGTCTTGATAATTCACAATATACAAAAGCGGAATTTAAAGAACATTCGGACGGTTTATATGGGGAGTTTTGTGACGGATTTACATTTACGGTAAAAAACCCGAGTGAAAACGAACAGGAGATAAAACTTGATAAAGCGATAAATCTTATGGTTGAAACCGACAGAACAGACAGTGAAATTGACAATTGGGCAGACGAATATTACCGACTTGACAGTGAACTTTTAAGTATGAGAGCGAAAAATTGTATGAGTGATGACGGAGAAATTCAAGTCACAGATGATGAAAACACTCTTGAAACAAAGATGGAAAATATAAATAACAGCATACTTTCAAAAATTGTTGACGGAGCAGAGATTGATGTAAGCGTGCAGTTTACGGACGGAAGTGTTCAAAGCGAAAAAATCAGAATTTCTTACAATAACGGCAATTGTGGCGGGGAAGATAATTTCCCGAGTATTACTTTCAGATTGGTGTGAGTTTGGTTTAGCGAATAGTCAAACTAATAAATTTAAAAATTCAGGTCAAGCCTTTAAAAGGTTGATCAAACTTTTATAATTGTTTAGCAGTAACCGTCAAATAAAGCACACCTACACAAACCGCCCGAAAAGCGATACAATAACAGAAAACGCAAAAGGAGGCGGTTATGGTGACAGAACAGGAAGGTGCTTTGTTAGTCAGAAAATTTACGTACAGCAAACTGAGCGGACGGAAATTTTGCCGTGAAAACGGCATAAAACGCAGAACTCTCAGATACTGGATAGAACGTGCTGACGAGCTTGCCGACGGGAAAGAAGTATATTTTTCTGAATTGGTATTGGGCGGTGAAAATAAATGCTGACTATCCACCCTGAAAAGATTTACATTTCCTCTGCAAATGTTGATATGAGAAAAAGTATAGACGGCTTGTCTGCGATTGTAGAGCAGAATTTCAAACTCAATCAGTTCAGTAACGCAATGTTTGTATTTCACAACAGGCACTGCGACAAGGTGAAAATTCTGTATTGGAACAGTGACGGTTTCTGTCTGCTGTATAAAAGAATAGAACACGGCAAATTCCACTTTCCGAGAGGTATTACAGCTGATAAATATACAGTAACTCAGGAAGAACTTTCGCGGCTTTTGCACGGCTTGAAAACAGAAGAAATTCATAAATACAATTCACTTAAAAACGCTCGGTAAAACGGGCGTTTTTCTTGTATTTATGCGTTTTTTGCGGTATAATTAAAACAGTAAAAAACTGATTTCGGAGCGTGATTTTTTTGAAAAATATGCCTACATATGAAGAACTTCCGGCGCAGAATTCCGCTCTGAAAAAGCAGGTAAAATATCTCGGAAACCAGACTGAAAATGCAAAGAAAAGATACGAGCAAGCACAATCTGAAATTAAAAATCTTACACTTCATAATATGGCGAACTGGATGATAAAGGGAGCAAATCTGTTACGACCGATATATGAGGAAATGCGAAAAGAACTTGTATCAAAGCATTTTATTTACGCAGATGAAACGCCGCTTGAGGTTTTGAACGAACCCGGAAAAGCGCCTGCTTCAAAATCATATATGTGGGTTTACAAAACAGGGCAATTTGAGGGAAATCCGATTGTTCTGTACGACTATGAGGTCGGAAGAAGCGGAGAATTTGCAAAGAAATTTCTGAGTGGATTTTCGGGATATCTTCATTGTGACGGCTGGGCAGGCTATGACAAGGCAGAAAACGCAAAAAGATGCGGCTACTGGACGCACCTGAGGCGATATTTTCTGAATGCATTAGATGTGCAGGAGGACAAAACCGATTACAGCACCATAGCAGGGCAAGGCTTGCTTATGATTCAGGAAATCTTTGCACTTGAGAAGATCGACCCGAAAAATCCCGGAGAAAAAAGGAAATACACTCTTTAAGAAACCGCAGAAATCAGGGAGAAAAATTCTGCTGATAAGGTAAAAGAATTTTTCAAATTCTGCGAAGAAAACCAAGGGAGAACTCTGCCCAAAAGTCTGACAGGCAGAGCAATCAGCTATGTCCTGAATCAGAGGGTAACGCTTGAAACTTTTCTTAAAAATCCGAAAATTGAGCTTACAAACAATTCGGCAGAAAGGGCGATAAAGCCGTTTGTCATAGGCAGAAAAAACTGGCTTTTCTGCAATAGCGAGGCAGGAGCTCAGGCTTCATCAATAATCTATTCGATTATCGAAACTGCCAAGGTTAACAACATCAATCCATATGACAGGCTTGAGCAGATTTTCATAAGCATACAGCAAGGTGTCGACACGATAAAATCTCTGCTCTGAATTTTATACTTTTATTTGACGGTTACGTTGCAAACACCGCTTAGACAAACAAAAAAGCACTACCGAAGTAGTGCTGTAAGTTCAAAGATCACCTTTTAAAAGGTGTATATTAAAGGGAGTACCCTGAAAACTGAATAAAGGTTAAGCAAACCATTGAGAAGTAATATTGTAAATAC
>ERZ791884.1261-NODE-1261-length-18849-cov-4.620145_pt1 | contig 18849 bp, 22 predicted proteins | sample MGYA00509941_ERZ791884 | MGnify/ENA primary metagenome ERZ791884 (study PRJEB30046, sample SAMN00792095) | human gut metagenome | study: EMG produced TPA metagenomics assembly of the A metagenome-wide association study of gut microbiota in type 2... | reverse complement strand
AATCCAACAAAAACTGATGATATAGATAAAGAGATTAATGGGTTAATAAAACAAAAAGAACGTATTAAAAAAGCATATATGAGTGGTATTGTCGAAATGGAAGATTTTTCAGAAGATTATAAACTAATTGAAGAAAAATTAGAAATTTTAGAACAAAAGAAATCAGAACTATTAAATCTAGATAATATATCTTTTACACCACAACAATTAATGGCAGATAGAGATATTGAACGAGAAACTATGATAAGACTAGAAATTTTAAATGACGTTGTTAAAACAAATTGGGAAAGCAAAACAAAAGATGAAAAGCAAGAATTCATCTCTAAATTTATTGAATCAGTTATTCTAATAAAAGATAAAAATAATGAACTTTATATAGATAAAATTAATTTTAGAAAGAGTTATATAACTAATTTACTAAAATTTTTAGATAAAGGAATATTAGAGGTATTAGTACCTGTTGAGATAAATGGTAAAGAAGAATTTATTATTGGTAGTCCGAATATTTCTAATGAACAAGTACAGGAATATTTAGATAGATTAAATGAGTTTTATGAAACTAAAATGTATGAACTTTATGAAAAAGTTAATGAAGAAACCGGTGAAATAATTGGAGAATTTACACCTAAAAAAGATGAAAAGATTATAAGAATTGTACCAATATCACCTACTGAAATAAAAACAAAATCAATTATAAATAAAGAAGACATTGAAACAAAATATGGAATTGTTACTTACAATCCTAACAAACCAAATAAGAAAGGAAATGATTAAATTATGGAATTAAAATATACAAAAATTGGTGATTATGAATTGCCAAATTTAACTTTAAATGATAATAAAAAAGGGACAATTAATAAGTATGGAATGTTAAGATTAGATTATTTAAAACAACATAAAAAAGCACTTTACACTACACTTTTAATGAAAGATGAACTTACTAATCATCTTGTTTCAGTAAGTAAAGATGCAGAAAATTTATTAAATAACTTGATGGAAAGTTATAAAAAATCAGATGAAAAACTATCTGAAAAAAGTAAAGAAACAAATCAAATTGAATGGGCAAAAATTAATGAATAATTATAAAATTACAGTTGAAGAAATCATATTAAATGAATTAATTTATACTGAAAATGTGTGAGTACATACTCACATATTGTGTCTAGCCAGCACTGAATTTGTACTCCCATACAAATTCTATATGGGAATTCCCATACCCTTAATTTTTAGAAAGGAGATTTCAAATTATGAGAATAAGAAATAATAAAGTTAATGTATTTTTAAGTGATGATGAAAAGTTTATTTTAAAAAGAGATTCTTCAAAATTAAACTTATCTCAGTCTGAATATATTAGAAATTTAATTATAGGATATGAGATTAAAATTCCAGAAATCAAAGAAGAACAAAAAACTAAGAAAGATGAATATATTATAGAAAATATTGTTAAAGCACTAGAAGAAAATATTAATTGCTTAATCAAAGTAAAAAATAAATTTCATCATCTTGGATATTTTGAAGATGAACAAGCAATCGCAACTAAAATCGAATATTTAAAATTACAAAATACCACACTTAAAAAATATATGCCTGAAAACGATAAAGACAATGCAAACTAGCATTGTCTTTATTCTAAATTATTTCAATAATCTCTAATTCATTAGGTACAATTACATTCCCTTCAAAGTATTCTTGTCCTTCGTTAGTATATAACATTTTTCTTTCTTTACCATGAGATTCTTCCGTATGATATAAAATCAAATTTTTCACATCTAATTTATTCATAACTTCACTCGCACTTTTAGCTGTTGAATGATTTTTTTCGTAAGCATGAAAAATATTTTCTTCTGAATCTAAACAAAAGGCTTCATGCATTACATAATCTGCGCCTTTAACTCTATTATATAATTCTGGATTTAAAGTTTCATCACCTAAAAAAACTAATCGTTTGTTATTTATAATACATTCAAATCCAAATTGTTTTGTTCCTTTTGCATGTATATCAAAAAAAGTATATTCTATTCCATTTATATTATAAGAATCACCATCATGTAATACTTTAAAATCAACAATATTATAAATAGCATCCATTAATTTTTTTGGTAGGATATATTTAGACACTTCCATTATTGATTCAAATACAACATCGTTACAATACAAATTTATCTTTTCATTTATCTCACCATGCATTGCTAATCCACTCAATTTTTTAAATAACCAAAAAATTCCTAGAATATGATCCGTATGACTATGTGAAATAAATATATGCTTGATTTTTTTGTAATCAATATTAGCTTGATTCAGTTTTTTTATTATTTCAATACTTCCACCTGTATCAACTAAAAAATTATCATTATCATGTTGAATAGCAAAACAAGTATTATATAAATCTAATGTTCCACCATTACCAACACCTAACATTATAATCTTATCCATATATACTCTCCTTTATATTAAATTTCTCAATATTTCAGTAACATTTTTCATATCTTTTTCTGTTGACATTATAGTTATCAATAAATTCTTATCTTTATTTAAAATAATATATTGTCCATTTGAACCATCTCTAAAAATATATCCATCTCTTGATATAAAAGTAAAATATCCAATTCCTATTTTAGGCAATACCCTTTCAGGTTTGTAAGCCGATAGCGTTTCTAATTTCATAGAACACATTTCTTTTATCCAACTACTTGAAATAATTTGATTATTATCATATTTGCCTTCGTTTAATAATAATTGACCTATCTTATGAAAGTCAGAATGTTTAAGATATAATCCAGTAGCACCTGGACAATATTTGCCATATTTTTCCCATTTATAATCTAAAATATTAAGTTTTTTAAAAATATTTTCATTAATAAAATCTGTTAAATTTTGATTAAATGCTTCTTGAAAGAAAACAGATAAAATAAATGGTTCAACATTGTTATACGCAAATCTAGTTCCTACTTCATATGGAATATCATAATTTAGAGCATAGTCTACTAATTTATCTTTATCAATGTCTTGTATAAATCTTTCAGACATCATTTGTGATTCATAACCGGTAGTATGAGTAAGTAAATCTTTTATAGTCCATTCTTTAATTTTATCAATATTACTTTTATTTGTTATATTTGCTATATCTTTAATTATTGGAAAAATTTTTGTATTTAAAGTTAATGGTTCATTTGCTATTGATAGCCCTTTATCGATTGCTATTCCAATAGCCATAGCAACTAATAATTTAGCACAACTTCTTAATTCATGTAATTGTTCATTTTTATAAAAATACTTTTCGATTTTTCCATCTTGTTCAATAAATATACTATCAATGTTTAGACTTGGTAGGGTTTGAGATAACATAGTCACATTATTTATTACATCTTTTATATTAATCACTTAAAATCCTCCTTTCAACAAGTTTTAAAATACTACTAAAATTATACTATAAATATTTCAAATTTACTATACATGTATTGAGTATTTTATAAAATAAATATATAATGATTATAGAAATTTTTATCCAAAAATAAAGGAATGATATATATGATTATTGAGAAAATGAAAATCATTAATTTTAAAAAATTTTACGGCGAAAAAGATATAATTTTTAATGAAGATTTTAATGTGTTAATTGGAAATAACGAAGCAGGGAAAAGTTCAATATTACTAGCATTAGATTTGGTATTAAGTGGTAGCCAAAGTAAAATTGAAACTATTGGATTAGAAAACCTATTTAATTGTAAAATTATAAAGGAATTTATGGATAGCAATAAAGACATCACTAAATTACCTGAATTAATTATTGAGTTATATCTAAAAGATACAGGAATAATAGAATTTTCTGGGAATAATAATCAAGAAAAGAGAGAAACAGATGGAATTTATTTAAAAATATCACCTGATGAAGAATTCCTTAAAATAATCTCTGAGAGCTTAAGTAAGGAAAATTCTGTCTTTCCATTTGAATACTACAAATGTACATTTAAAAAGTTTTCTGATGAACCATACAATAATTATAAAAAACCTATACGTCATATAATTATAGATGGTTCAAATATATCTAGTGAATATTATATGAAGGATTATATATCATCTTTGTATTCTGCTTATACTGATAACTCATTAAAAAACTTGTATAATAATGAATTTAGAAAATTGAAAAAAGATTTTGAAACTAATAGTTTATCAAGTTTAAATGATAAGGTCCCTAATGTTGATTTCGGATTATCCACAAATAATAAATACTCATTAGAAAATAACCTAACTATATATGAACAAGGCGTTAACATATGGAATAAAGGTTCTGGTACACAATGTATGTTAAAAATAAAAAGTTCTATTGAAAAGCAAGCAGAAAATATAGATTTGATTTTAATAGAAGAACCAGAGAATCATTTAAGTGATATTAACATGAAAAAAATATTAAAAGATATTATGAACTCTAACAAAAAGCAAATGTTTGTTACTACACATAATAGTATGATATGTTCTAGATTAAATTTAAAAAAGATAATAGCACTTAATGAAACAAGCATTTCAACAACAGAATTTAACTCTATTTCTGATGACACAGCTAACTTTTTTGTAAAATGTCCATCTAATACAATATTAAATTTTATACTTTCAAGTAAGGTTATTCTTGTAGAAGGAGCAGCAGAATATATATTACTTGAGAAACTTTATGAATTATACACTAATAATAATCCTAGCATAGATAATATTAATATAATTTCAGTAAACGGATTAAGTTTTGAAAGATATTTAGAAATTGCCCAAAGTTTAAAAATAAAAGTTGCAGTTATTACGGATAATGATAAAGATTATGAAAATAAAATTGTAAATAAATATTCTAAGTATGATTCTGATGATAATATAAATGTTTTTTCTGATACAGATAACTCAAGATACACCTTTGAGGTTTGTTTATTTAACGATAATCAGGCATATATAAATAACAACAATATCACACAAGCTACAGATAAGCTAAATTATATGTTGAATAACAAATCTGAAAGTGCATATAGATTGCTAGAAGCATTAGAAAAAGACACAAATAATTTTAAAATACCAAAATATATAGAGGATGCATTTAAATGGATAAAAAATTAGTATTAGCTGTTGCCGGTTCGGGAAAAACAACAGAAATTATAAATAAAGTGAATTACGATGATAAAACCATTATTATTACTTATACAGAAAATAATTATAATAATATTAGAAATAAAATAATAAAGAAGTTTAATGAAATACCACCTAACATGAGAATTTATACTTATTTTTCTTTTCTTTATAAATTTTGTTTTTTACCATTAAAAAAGAATTTAAATGTTAAAGGAATAGACTATAATACAATAAAAAATAAATGGTCAAAAGCAAAAGATTGGAATCATTATATGAATATGAGCAATAAAAAAATGTATCACTGCAGATTGGCCAAATTATGTAATGAAGTATTAATTGCTCAAATAAAGCAACGATTAGAAAAATATTTTGACAACATTTATATTGATGAAATACAAGATTTTTCGGGGCATGACTTTAATTTTTTATTAAGTATTATTCAGTGTAATTGCAATATGTTTTTGGTTGGTGATTTTTATCAACATACATACGACACTAGTAGAGATGGTAATGTAAATAAAAATTTATATAGTAATTATGATAACTATGTAAATAAATTTAAACTTTCCATACCGCAACTAGAATTTGATAAAACTAGTTTTTCAAAAAGTAAAAGATGTTCAAAAGAAGTTTGTTCTTTTATTAATGAGCAATTAGATATAGATATTGAATCATATTTTAATCACACTTCAATAGTAAAAGAAATAACAGATGAAGACGAAATAAAAAACATTATAACAAATCCAACTATTGTTAAACTTTTTTATCAAAATAGCAAAAAATATGATATTAGAAATGTTGATAATTGGGGAAATTCAAAAGGAGAAACTTATGATGACGTTTGTGTAATTTTAAATGAGACCACTTATCAATTATATAAAAATAAAACTCTTAATAAATTAGCACCTTCAACAAAAAACAAACTATACGTAGCTTGTAGTAGACCTCTACAAAACTTATATATAGTTTATGAAAAATCAATAAAAGCTTATTTGAAATAATATTTATTTTGATTAATTTTTTTATATAAAATATTGAAAAAAATCTGTTATTTGATATAATTGATTTATCAGAGAGATTTAATCAAATCTTATAGTCTTAATTTCGTAAACGTGTATAGTTAAGGCTCCATTGACGAATCTGTTCGAACTATTTAGTTTGAACTTGATATATAGAATCAATCGAAAGATTGATTTTTTTGTGTCTTACAAAGAAATCATCCTAAAGAAAGGATGGTGTTTATGATTAATATTATCAAACAAGAAATACCTATTGATGAATCACTTAAAAAGAAATTAGAGTTTATTTGTGATTTTTGTAATACTACTCCTACATTTATAAACGGAAGTATTAGAAAAATTGATAAATCTAATTTGGTTTATGTTGAACCTCACAAAGTAATTATCAATAATATAATGTTTCTTGTTTTTAATTATTCTAATGATGTTTATATCAAAAACTTTGGTAATAAAATTAAAATCAATGAATTAGAAGATTATTTAAAGCATACCAACTAGTAATTTTGCCCTAAATAGTTTATAATTAGATTAGAAAAACTTATATCTGATTTATTTATGGGCGAAGTAGTACAAATAAGCCTAGTTGTACTGCTTCGCTCTTTTTTAGTAAAGGAGATGATGATAATTGGATGATGTAAAAAAAGTTTGTGGTCTTTATATGAGGGTATCAACTGAAGATCAAGCCCGAGAAGCTTTTAGTTTACCAGAGCAAAAAGAAAGATTAGAGGCATATTGTAAATTCAAAGGCTTTGTTATTAAAGACTATTATACCGACGCTGGTATAAGTGCTAAAACAGGCAATTATAGACCTGAATTTGAAAGACTTAAAGAAGATATTAAATCAAAGAAAATAAACACTATAATTGCTTTAAAACAAGATAGAATAACAAGAAGTATTTTTGACTGGGAAGAACTTATGAGATTTCTAGAAGAAAACGATGCTTATCTTGATTGTGTTAATGATGATATTAATACTACTAATGCTAATGGCAAAATGGTTTCAAGAATATTAATGAGTGTGTCACAACAAGAAATAGAAAGAACAAGTGAAAGAACTAAGGTTGGTTTAGCAGGTGCTATTAAACAAGGACATATACCACATCAAGCACCACTCGGTTATAAACATGAAAACAAAAAATTAGTTATAGACCATTTAACAAAAGATGTTGTTATAAGAATATTTGAACTTTATCATAAAGGAATGTCATATCAAAAGATAAGTACGCTATTTAATAAAGAACAAGTATTGGGTAAAACAAATTGGAGAGATTCCTCTATTGTGGCAATTTTAGAAAATGAAATATACAAAGGTGATTTTGTTCATGGCAAAAGAACTAAACATCCTACCTATTATGAAAATGTTGTTGAACCTATTGTTAGTAAAGAAATGTGGGAAGAATGCCAGGTTCAAAAGAAAAAGAATTCTAAAAGTTATCAAAGAACTTTAACATATCTATTCTTACAAAAATTAAGATGTCCTAAATGTAATAGAATTTTAGGTGGTAAAGCGACTCAAAAGAAAAATGGTAATATTTATTATTACTATTACTGCCATGATTGTAAGATAAACTTTAAGGAAAGTTTAGTTGAAGAATATTTTAATGATTTTGTAAATGAACTTGTAGAATACGATTCAGTAGTAAATCAGTTCTTCTTACCAATGATTAAGCAAAAATTTGATGAACCACAAGAAGAATTAAAGAAAGATATCAATAAGCAAAAAGACAAACTAGAAAGAATTAAAAGAGCTTATATTAACGGTGTATTTAATTTAGAAGAATATAACGATGAAAGAAAGTTAGTTGAATCTTCTCTTGAAAAATTACAAAATGAACTTGATGAAGCAACCTCTTGCGAAACTCTTAATTTTACTCCACAAGATATTCTACTTAAAAGAGATATTGATTATATAAATAAAGTTAAATTAGAAAAGGAATATAAAGAAAGAACTAAAACTTGGAAAGATTATACAAGAGAAGAAAAATCAGAACTTATTATGAAATATGTTGATGATATTAAATTAGGTATTCTTAACAATTATATTTATGTAGATAATATCAATTTTAGAGAATCAATATGTAAGCCTTGTAATGAATTATTTGATGCTGGATATATTGATGTTAAGACACCTGTTATTTTTGGTAATATTGTAGGTCAAATTAGGTTTAGTAATTACTTACCTGAAAAAGAAATTGGTAAACATATAATGAGATTAAGACAATATTATGATGTTGGTTTTGAAGAAGCAACTTATTATGTAGAAGATAGAATATTCTATTTTAACTTTATCCACGATGACAGAGCAATAGTCAGAGTATTCCCTATGGAAGATTATGCAAAAATAGATCCTGATATAAAAATGAAAGAATACAAATATGGAATTATTTATATTCGTAGTAAAGATGAGTTTCAAATGCAAGATATAAATACTGCTTTTGATTATATACCTGATGAAACTAATGATTGTGTTATTTATACGAAAGAACCTGTTCCTATTGAAATTGGAATAAAACCTGTAAAGAAAGAATTGTTGTATGAAGAAGAATAAAATGCGTGGCACGTTTTGTTGTTTAGCAATGAAAGTGGCGATAGCATTTCATAAGACTTATGTAATTTTGTTTTATTACGAAGTTTTAAAACATTATGGAATAAGTCATAAAAGGGTTCTAGGGAATCCCTAGCCCACGAGGTTATTTTGTTAGTATGACAAAATACCTAGGGGGTTAAATATTTTGTCAAAGCCAAAATATATCTCTAAAAAAACAAAGGAGTTGATTATTTATGAAGAAAGAATTTTATAACTTAAAATATGGAAAGTGTAAATTATTAGATAAGAAAAAAGACTTATATTTAGTGTATGCCGAAAACTGTGAACTACATTATATTGTTTGTACCTATATTGATAATATGGGAACTATGATGGGTCAAGAATTTTTTGAAACACTAAATCAAGCCAAATTATATTTTAATAAAGGAGCGTGATTATTATAGAACTAGCATATTCTTTTCATTTAGGTAGTGATAAAAATAAAAGAAACACATCAAGAAGTAGTGCTAAATCTAATAAAAGTGGTTCTACTTCTCTATCAAATAATGCCATACAAAATTCAGCAGGTTTAACGAAAGTAGATAAACATAATTATAGAAAGTATGATAACAATCAAAATGATATTGAAATTATTAAAGGTAGTTCTTCATTAGTTGATGATGTAAAAAAATTATATAAAGAAGAATTTGATGAAGCAAAAGAAGAATATAACCTAAAGCAAATAAGAGACGATAGAAAAATCAAAGATTATTTTACTCATATAAGTAATAATGAGAAAAATGATTTAGCCTGTGAAATAATAATCGAACTTGGGGATAAAAAGTATTGGGATACAAAGGATGATAAGTTTAAAAGAAGAATGACAAATGTTTATAATAAGCAGATAGAAGATTTAGAAATTATATTACCTACTTTTAAGATAGCAAGTGCTATTATTCATTATGATGAAACAAGTCCACATTTGCATATCGTAGGTGTTCCTATAAAATTTAATAATAAAAATGGTATGAAAAAACAAGTTGGTAAATCAGATGTATTTACAAAAGAAAGTTTAAGAAAATTACAAGATAAAATGCGTACCTTATGTATCGAATCTTTTAATAAAGAATATAATCTAACTAACACTTTAAAAGGTAAGAAAAAAGGCAGAAATCATGATTATCATATTACTGAAATGGACAATTATTTAGAAATGAAAGAACAACTTGAAAAAAATCAAAAAAGTTTAAATAAAGCCAAACAACAATCTGACCTGCTAGATAATGATACAAAAGAAGCAAAAGATATTGTTAATAATTTAAAATTAGCATTTGGTAGAAAAGATAAATATGTTATAACACAAGAGCGTAAAGATAAAATCAATAGTTTTATCAGCCAAGTAGAAAATACAAATAAAGAATATAAGAATATTCAAAAATTATCAACAACTCTTACCAATGTTGACTCTAATATTAAAGAAAACAATAAGAAAATAAAAATACTTACCGAAAACAATAAGGCATTGGAATTACGAGTTAAAAGTCTTACTGAAAAAAATAAGTTAAAAGATAATGAAATCGATGAATTAAAAGAAAAAAATAATTCTTTATTTGCAGAACTTAACTATTTTAAAAATAAGTTTATAAGACTTATTAAATTTATAAAAAATAGATTATTTAATAGAAAAGATAGAGATAAATATCGTGACTTTTCACGAGATTTATATGAACATGGTGTTATTGAACATGATACGATTAAAGAATTAAATGAAACTTATAAATTCAGTAAAGAACATGATTTAAGCAAAGAAAAAGATGATTATGATATTGAAATTTGATATTTAAATAATATCAATGATACTAAAAAAGATGATTTGTGCAATCATCTTTTGTTTTATTGTTTTGTATAAGAAGACCTACTAATTGTTAAATATTGACCATCTCTTACATTTACTGATGCTCTTCCATTGAAGTTATCATTATCAACTATATCACTTGATCCTACCGGTCCAGTCATTACAGCCCAATAACCACTACCATAACTTTCTAGAACATATTGACCTGCTGGAATATCAACACCAACTTTATAATAACCTCCATCGTGATAATCAGTTTGATTATTTAATATTTCATATATTTGTTTAGCACCAGAAACTTCAAGTTTTTCAAAAGCATTAATGCTTATAAGAACTCCACGAGTTGTCAAATTTCCTGCGGCATGAACTTTCACATATCCAAAACTATCAAAATTTTCATAATCTAAACTAGATAACTTTTTTAGTTCTTCCTCATATTTTTTATATTGACTAGGTGGGCTAACCACATTTAAGTAATCTTCTATTGCATCATATTTGAAACCTAAATCTTTTCTAATATTTTCATAATCTTGCATTATACTCATTTAAAATCCTCCTTATATTTTTCTTCTTCAAGTCTTGAATATTTACTAGATAATTTAAGACCACAATATAAAAAAAGTGATAGTGTACTGACTACCACAACAAATATAATAAAAATTATCCATTTTAAAATTTCCATTTTTTCCTCCATTTCTACAAATAAAAAGATTAGTTATATCCCAAACTAATCTAATTAATAAATTGTAATTTGTCTTTTACAATAATAGCATAAAAAAGAAAAGTAGTTATTGTTAATCAACTATTGCATTTTTCTAATTCTCATAAATACTTTTAAATCTTTCTCTGTCTACATTCTCTTGATTATTAATATAGTCCAAGTATTTTTCTTTATTTTCTTCTGTATATGGAGTATCAGAATATAAATCTTGTAATAATATTGTTCCGTTTGGCTGTCCAATACCCACAAATATATAATTTTCACCTATCTTTGGTAATTCCTCATCCGTTATATAATCACCTTTATGCAATATAAGAGTTCCATCTTTATCATATCCACCAGGATAAGTTACTTTAATTATATTTTGTAGATCACCCTTCAAATTTTCTGTTACCTCGATTTCATATATAGTTCTAGCTGAGCCATAATCTGAGAATGTCCTTTCAATTTCCTTATCTACCTTTCCTATAAACACATAATCAGCAAATCCAACTTGATAATATGGATTTGTTTCTTCATTCACAAGTACTGTATCATAATTTAATTTGCCATTTGGCTTATAATTTGAATTTCTATTGTTAAAGTACCAAATTACACCACAAATCATAGCAATTATAAAGATAACTAAAATAGATAAAATAATAATTTTTTTCTTTTTCATAACAATACCTCCTTTATTTTGTTCTTATTTTAATAAAAATAAGCTTTAATTCTACTAATAATCAACTACATAGTAACATATTTTAAAAAAGTTACAACTTTTGTTCAAAAAATGATTATCGGCAAATTACTATTTGTCTTTCAATATATATTATATCATATAGATTTATTTAACACAACATATTTTGACAGGTTTACATCATCTTTTGATAACATTTCATAAAATTGTTCTGCAATTTTATCTTGATTGTATTTTAGTCTTTTGAAAGCATTGGCAACAGAACTTCTATTATAGTAATATTCATTTTCAAAATGATTTTTTAAAACTTTTTTATACAAATTATTTTTTTGTTTCTTTTTTTCTTTTCTCTTTGTGATAAAGCGCTTCCAGCAATACTTTTATTAGTTTTAGATGTTCTTTTATCTCGAAGTACCTTTGATGCCTTTTTAGCTACTTTTAAACTTGTAGTTTTCTTTGCCATACTATCATTCCTTTCATTTATAATGTTTGATTTTACACAGATAGGAATAAAGTATATACAAGACTTGATTTTTATTTAATAACTATGTTATTATAATAAAGAGCAAGTCAATCAAATAGTTCTTTATTTGCTTATCTGTGCTTGTGCTAAATGATTGTTGTAACTGCCAATTACAACGATAAAAACCTTACAGACTCCAATCTCTGTAAGGTTTTATTTTATTGCAACTTATATTAAAACTACAATTCACATCCTTTAAGACGAGAGTCTTTTGAATTTTTACCACCTCAAATATAACATTATTGTTAGCACTTGTCAATTAAGCCTGCTACATTATCAAATTTTTATTTGTTATTTTTTCCGATTTATGTTAAAATATCATTAGAGATTGATATTTATGTATCAATTCGTATATTGGAAAAAAGTTGTAGATACCTACGACATTGGCTCCATAAGATAAAATCGTCGCACCAAGCGATGTTAATGATTAAATCAATCAGAAATGATTGATTTTTTTGTCGTTTAAGAAAGGTGTTGATGATATTATGATAAAAATAATCAAACAAGAAATTAAAATAAGTCATGAACTTAAAAGTAAAGTTGAATGGGCTTGTAGGCTTAATAATACTAAACCTATTTTCATTAATGGTAGTTTATTAAAATTAGAGCCTACCAATATAGGCTATTTAGAGCCTCATAGAGCAATTATTAATAATAAGACATATCTTTTATTCAATGGACACGAATTTGCTTACTACAGAGATTTAAATACCAAAATAAAACTATCTGATTTAAAAGATTTCATTAAAAAACTAAAATAATGACGAAATCTGTGTTATAATGGTTATAGAAAATATTAAACCTATTGGGTGAAGTAGTATTTATAACCTAAATATTGCTTCGCCCTTTTTTGTTAAGGAGGATAAGGATGTGTGAAGAAGAAATAAAGAATGCTGGTATTTACATTAGGGTTAGTACTGACGATCAAGCTCGTGCAGGTTTTAGTTTGCCAGAGCAAAAAGAAAAACTACTTAGTTTATGTGAATTTAAAGGATATAATGTTTTTAAGGTTTATGAAGACGCTGGAATAAGTGCAAAAGATATGGAACATAGACCTAAATTCCAAGAAATGCTTAATGATGTCAAAACAGGTAAAATAAATTATATAGTTGCTTATAAGTTAGATAGAGTTACTCGTTCCGTTCGCGACTTAGAAGAACTAATTAATATCCTAGAAAAATATAATTGCTATCTCGTATGTGATAGAGATGACGTTAACACTAGTACTGCTAATGGAAGATTCTTTGTAAGAATGTTAACTGTACTTTCGCAACTAGAAATAGAAATCGTATCAGAAAGAACAAAGTTTGGACTTAATGGTGCTATAAAATCAGGCCATTTACCTGGTGTTGTTCCAATTGGATATAAAAAAGATGGTAGTAAAAAAACTATCATAGATGAAACAACTAGACATATTATTGAAAGAATATTTAATCTTTATTTAGAGGGAAATAGTTATCAACAAATATCTAATATTTTTAATAAAGAAAAAGTGTTAAACAAATCTTGGTATGACACTGATATAGAAAAGATTATAAATAATAGAATCTACATGGGCGACTATGAACAATACAAAAGAATAGCTAAAAAGATTGGCCGTGATACTGTTATTTATATGAATGTTGTAGAACCTATAATTACTCGTGCTATGTGGGAAGAATGCCAAACACAAAAACTAGCCAATCAAAGGACCTATACAAGAACTAGAACTTATTTATTCTTTCAAAAATTAGTATGTCCTAAATGCGGAAGAATAATGAAGTGTAAAGGTTCAGGTGGTAAAAAGAAAAAATATATTTATTATAATTGTGAGTTTTGTCATTTCAATTTAAGAGAAGATTATGTTGAAGAATACATGATAAAAGCAATATATGAGTTTTTAGAATTTGAACAAATGTGTAATAGTTTCTTTTTACCAATACTTGCAGATAAAAAAGATAATAATACTGACCTTAATTTAGATAAAGAAATTGAGGGATACATCAAACAAAAAGAGAGAATTAAAAAAGCATACCTAACTGGTATAGTTGAACTCAAAGATTTTGAAGAGGATCTAAAAAAGATAAATGAAAAATTAGAAATATTAAATAATAAAAAACAAGAGTTAAATGAATTAGATGTTCATACTTTTACAATAGAAAAAGTTATGGCTCGTAGAGACATAGAAAAAATATCTATTGATAATGGTTATAAAGAAAAAGAGTTTTATAAATTTGAATGGGATATAAAAACAAAAGAAGAAAAACAACAATTTATTTCAAAATATATAGATAATATTGTGATTGATAAGACTGATACAGGTAGTTTAGATATTAAGCAAATAAACTTTAGAAGTAGTTTTATTGATAAAGCAGTTAAATTAACGCAAGTTGGTGCTTATGATTATAAATTACCATTTGAAATGAACCATGAAGAAAAAATGACTCTAGTATCATCTCCTATGAAAAGAAAACAAGTAAATAAATATTTGGGTTATTTAAGAGAATATTTTGATATTGAATATCGTGAAGATAAGGGAGATAGAACTGAAAATGATATGACAATATTCGATTCTGCAATACCAGATAATTATGAATTGTTGAAAGTGATACCTATAATAGATTTAAATTTATTTAAAGGTAAAGATATAACATTTGGATTAGTATTTAGACCTACTATTAAAGAGATAATTAATGAAAAATAAGTAAGTAAATAATAAGCAGGATAAAGAGAATGATAGCACTGCCCTAATTTATTCTATATAAATAAAGGGATTGAGGTGCTATCATTTCTTATTTTGCACTTGCAAAATAAAGTTAAAAATATGGAAGAATTCTACCATACTTTTTATTTAAATCAATTAATTTAAGGGTTTGCGAGATTTTGTTTTACTTCCAACGGTTGGATATATACTAGAAATTTTGGATGAATGTTGGATGCCTAAATATTAAAAAAATCTATTTATTTTAATAAAAAGTATATAACCTTAATTACTTAAATTATATTTTGCTTTAGTTAACTTATATAATATAGTATTTGTAAAGTATTCTTTTAAAGAAATAAAAAGAACTAACTAAAAACTATAAAATCATCTCAAATTAATGATTTCTAGCTAGAAATATGGTATACTATTAATAGAAAGAGGTGTAAATATGAATTTATCAATGAATTCAATTATAGGAATAGTATGTTCTCAAATTAATGCAAATATGCAAAGTCATATGAGAGGATACTCAAATTCAGATACAAAAAGTTATCCAAAAGAAAAAGATGTTAATCAAGATGAACAAGCATTTTTTAATTTTTCAAGCGATGTATTGAGGTTTTTATATGGCGGTTTTCCACAACGATTGTTAGAAAAGTTTTTTAATGAAGATGAAGAAAAGATTGTTAGTTATTTAAGAAGTATTAATGAAGAAATTCTTTCAAGTAATGATTTTACAAAGGCTATTATTGAAAATAAAGCAATGATTAGAAAGTTATGTTCTTATGAATTTTTTATTTCTGTAGGAATAGGTGTTTCTAAGAGAATTAAAGTAAATCCTTCTATTTCATATATCCCAAGTATAGATGATGCAGCATCGAATATAATTAGAATTGGTATAACTGAAGAACAAAACGAATTAAGATATGGGGATGGAATAAAATTTCTAAATGGTACAATTGATATTTATGAAAATGGAAATGTTGTATTTAATTCATTTTCAAAAGATACTTTAAAAATTCAATTAGAAGACACAGATAAAGGTTTAGTTATTTTAAAAGATAGTAATGGGATGCCTATATACACTAAAGAATCTTTAGAGGCAACAGTTGCTGATTCTAATATTGATAAAGATAGTATGGTAATAGTAAGTAACTTAATTAAAGGATTATTACAAAAAGTTAACTACCCTGTTGATAATAAAATAACAAAATAAATAGGAGAAATAAAATTATGCAAAATATTTTAAATAAATATTATGAGTTTTTTATAAAAAGTAATTTTACCACAAAAGATACCTCTAAAGATGATAAAGAATTCTATGAATTATATAAAATAATTACAAATAGATATGATTTATCTAAAGACCGAGATTTAAAGTATGACTTGATGGTTTTTTCTGATTTTTTTGACTCTGCCAGTATTTCTGGAATTAGAAGATCTGGAATTTATTCTCCTTCTCGCGGTAGTGCAGATAGACAAAAAGCAACATTTGAAAGAAGAGAAAGAGTATCATTTGGTTGGTTTAATGCATCTCCTAATATGGTAAAAAATAATGATTTTATATATTCTATAAAAAGAACTGATGATATTTTTTGTAAAGTATATTTATCAATAAAGCCAGAAAAATATATTGAAGTTATGATAGAACTTCAAAAATTTATAGATAATCTTTATAAGAATCATCCGAATGAAGAACTTGGAGAATGTAAATTTAGAAATGTGCCATCAAATGATGCAATTGTTATGAGATTTGCAAGTAAAGAGCACTATGAAGAATTTTTAAAATTTTTAGATGAAAATCCCAAAATAAAAAATTCATTTGATATTCCTAATTTATTTATCCCACGAGATGAGTATGGATTATCAGTTTTACCAGATCAAAATAGTTCTTATAATTTTTTTGTTACAAAAATGCTATGGGATTATATGTTTGAATGTAAAGAAAAAAACATTAATGTTTCTATAGAAGAACTTTGTAATTTTATAGCTAATTACAATTGCCTGACGCCAGAAATTATAGATAAATGCAATGAAAGTGTAATAGAAAGTTTTAAAGATATATTAATTGGAAAATTAACTTCCAAACCAAATTCAGAATTGCTTTTATTTATGAATGAAAAGAGTAAAAAAATGTAATTATAAAGATAATAGTTTACATTAATAAGTCATTGGCTTTCTTTATACAATGTGAAATTCATTTCTTTATAATTAATATTATTGAATTTTTCATAAATAAGAATATTCATTTTTATATTTATTAAAGTATCTTTATTTGTTATTTTTCTTGTTCTAAAGTATCTACAATTTACAATTGCTTTATCATGCATAATATAAATAAAAAATATTTAAATTATTATCTATTAATTCTTTTTCTAAACTTTTGACATCCCTAGCAACTCTTGAGTTACCTTGTTTACCACATTTAGTGCAAATATCATAAGGTGGATCAATTATTACTAGATCAACAGAATTGTCAGGTATTTTTTTAATACCTAAAAGACAATCTTCATTGTATATTTTATTTGTTTCCAATAGAAGATTTCCTTTCATATAAAAAGGTAGGAAATATATCCCACCTTAACCTAAGTAAATAATTATAATCAATATTAAATGCTTTACTTAATCTATATAAAAAAACACCACCAATATTTTCTATTTTATCATTTTCTATATTACTTAATGTCGATATAGAAATGTTAGTCATATTAGATAGTGCTTCTAAAGTTAAATTATTTTTTATTCTTTCTTGTTTTAATATTTTTCCTATTTTATTTATAAACATTCCTCCTTTGCTTAATTTATTGTATAAAAAAACAGATCACCATAAATTGATCTGCTCGATTAATTGTAATTTAATTGAAACTGTTTTCATATATATCCATAAAACTACTTACAAACCTTGCTTGTTCTTGTTCTTCTTTTGTACCAGTAGAAACTTGCCAACCATAAGTACCATAGTTTTTATAATTAAAATTATTTAAAGGCAAAAGATTGAATTCCTTTTGTATCAATTTTATTCCTTTTGAGTAATCTTTTTTCAATCTTTTAAATGCCTTTTTCGGATTTTTGAATACTGCTTCTCCATATTTATTTGCTCCAATATCAAAAGCAATATTCTTTTTTCCAAATGAATTAATATCTACATTTCCTTTTACATCCCCATATTCAGCAATATAGACTTGTGTATATTTTAAATTATCATCCATTATATATCCCATTTTAATTAAAGTAAATCTCCCAATAATAATTAATACAACTACAATCAAAATTGATAGACATATTTTATATATTTTATTTCTATGCTTTTGATTCTTTAAAATATTAATTATAGTTTGTTCAGAGTGTTTTATTTGCTCATCTTTGTTTAATTTTTCACCAGCAAATAATTCATTTAAAGAAATATCTAATATACTACAAACATCTTGCATAATTGAAGCATCTGGTAGATTCAATCCTCTTTCCCATTTACTTACTGCATTCTTACTTACATTTAATTTTTCGGCAAGTTGTTCTTGTGTTAAATCCTTTTTCTTTCTCATTGTTGAAATAAATTTTCCTATTTTTTCTTGATTCATATAAATCTCTCCCTTCAACAATTAAAATTATATTTTATAACACTAAATTTTTACACATACTTAAAGTTTACTTTTGCAAATTACTATTTTTCTAACTAATTACTAAATTGTAATTTGTCTTTTACAATAATAGCATAAAAAAGAAAAGTAGTTATTGT
>ERZ791884.1246-NODE-1246-length-19091-cov-10.511820_pt1 | contig 19091 bp, 24 predicted proteins | sample MGYA00509941_ERZ791884 | MGnify/ENA primary metagenome ERZ791884 (study PRJEB30046, sample SAMN00792095) | human gut metagenome | study: EMG produced TPA metagenomics assembly of the A metagenome-wide association study of gut microbiota in type 2... | reverse complement strand
ATGACCATCGTCAGCGGGCCGGGCCAGAAGGCGGCAGCCAGCTTTTTGGCGCGCTCGGGCACCTCGGAGACGATGCCGTTCAGCATCTCCATGCCGCAGATATGCACAATGAGCGGGTTATCCTGCGGGCGGCCCTTCGCTTCAAAAATTTTTTTGACGGCCTCGCCGTTGCGGGCGTCGGCGGCAATGCCGTAGACCGTCTCCGTCGGCAGGGCGACGAGCTCACCCTGCTGCAAAAGCCGGGCGGCCAGCGCCACGCTCTCCGGCGTGATGGGCAAAACCTGTGTTTTCATAGCTTTATTTTCCTTCTTCTGTACTGCTTTGCTTCAGTTTTTCTTCCCGGTCTGCCAAAATCAGCGGCTCGACCACACGGTCCAGGTCGCCGTCCAGCACACCCTGCAAATTACGCAGCGTCAGGCCGATGCGGTGATCGGTCACGCGGTCCTGCGGGAAGTTGTAGGTGCGTATCTTTTCGCTGCGGTCACCGCTGCCGACCTGGCTCTGGCGGCGGGCGTTGTATTCCTCGTCGTAGGCGTCCTGCTTCTGCTGCAAAAGACGGCTGCGCAGGACCTTTAAGGCGCGGTCCTTGTTCTCCCGCTGGCTGCGCTGGTCCTGGCATTCCACGACCATACCGGTGGGCAGATGGGTCACGCGGATGGCGGACGACGTCTTGTTGATGTGCTGGCCGCCCGCGCCCGACGAGCGGAATGTGTCAATGCGCAGGTCTTTTGGGTTGATCTCCAGCTCGACCTCCTCGGCCTCGGGCATAACGGCCACGGTGACGGTGGAGGTGTGGATGCGGCCCTGCGTCTCTGTCTCGGGCACACGCTGGACGCGGTGGACGCCGCTCTCGAATTTCAAGCGACTGTAGACGTCCGGCCCCTCGACGGAAAAGACGATTTCCTTCACGCCGCCGAGCTCCGTCGGGTTTTCGCTGATCGTCTCGCACTGCCATCCGCGCCTGGCGGCGTACATTGTGTACATGCGCCACAGGCTGTGGGCAAACAGCGCGGCCTCCTCGCCGCCGGCACCGGCGCGAATCTCCAGAATGACGCTTTTTTCGTCATCGGCGTCCTTCGGGATGAGCAGCAGACGCAGATTCTCTTCGCTCTGTGCCAGATTCCGGCCAATTTCGCACAGCTCCTGCTGTACCATAGCAGCAAACGCCGGGTCTGACTCTGCGGCCAGCATTTCCTTTGCGTCCGCTTCCTGCTGCTGCAGGTCGGTGTAACGGCGGTATTCTTCGATCAGGGGGGTAAGCTCTTTGTAATCACGCATCATCCGCGCGTACTCGTCGGCGTTGGCCGCCGCATCGGGCGTGGACATTCTGTGGGCCAGCTCCTCATAGCGGCGCTCGACCTCGTAGAGTTCGGTAAAAGACTGCATGGGGGTCTCCTTTACATAAGGGATGTAGGGGCGAACCTTGTTCGCCCGTCAACATAACGACGCCGTTCATTTCCCGGGTCGATGCAAGCATCCGCCCGGGAATGCTGCCGCGCCTATGCAGCCCCGCTACTGCTCCCCCGCGCGCAGAACTTTTTTGATGTTGCGCTCGATCTTGGCACGCGGCAGCATGATTTCATGCCCGCAGCCCTGGCATTTGATCTTGAAATCCATGCCTACGCGCAGTACATCGAAACGGTTCGCACCGCAGGGGTGCGGCTTCTTGGTCTGGATGACGTCCCCGACCTGTACGTCCATACGGCACACCGCCTTTCTTTCAAAAATATCATTCTTATTATAGTACAGCCTGTGTTGTTTTGCAAATCTCCCGCATAAAAGTTTAGTAAGTAATCACAAACCCACCACAAATCTTATAAGAAATGAGGAACCGAAAATGTTGGAATATCGAGCCGAAGGCCTTTGCCGCAATGCGAACCACCTGAGCCGCGAAGAGTTGAGCCGCTGCATGACCAGCGGCGAGGTGCTGCAAAGCACAGCCCTGGCCTACGACACAGGGCACCGCCTGCGGTTTGAGCTGGGCGGGCTGCGCGGCATCATGCCGTTTGCGGACTGTGTGGACGCCGCACCCGGCGAGACCGTCAAGGACATTGCCGTGCTGACCCGGGTGGGCCGCCCGACCTGCTTTGTCATCATGGGCACCGAGTTTGACGAGAACGGCGAGGAATACTACCACAGCGCCGCTGCCGGGCACAGTACCTTGACACGCTGGAGGCCGGCAGCGTCATCCCCTGCACCGTGACCCACATTGAGAATTTCGGCGCGTTCTGCGACATCGGCTGCGGCATTGCGGCGCTGCTGCCCATCGACTGCCTGTCGGTCAGCCGCATCGCCTCGCCCGCGGACCGGGTGCAGGTCGGCCAGCAGCTTTTGTGTGCCATCAAGAACCGCGACGTGCAGGGGCGCATTGTGCTGACGCTGCGCGAGCTGCTGGGCACCTGGAGCGAGAACGCAGCCTGCTTTGCCGCCGGGGAGACCGTCGTCGGTATTGTGCGCAGCGTCGAGGAATACGGCGTCTTTATTGAGATCGCACCGAACCTGGCGGGGCTGGCGGAGGCGGACTCCACACTGCGCCCCGGGCAGGCCGTGAGCGTGTACATCAAGAACATCCTGCCCGATAAAATGAAGATCAAGCTGGTCGTGGTCAACAAGAATTTGGGCCAGCCCCTGCGGTTTGAGCCGCACTATTTCGTGACCCGCGGGCGGCTCAAGCGGTGGACCTACTCCACACCGCAGAGCCGCAAGCAGATCGAAACGGTATTTTGATTTTGGCGTCCGATTTTTGTCACTTTTGGATTTTGCCATCTTGCCACGGCCCGCCGCGGCGTGTATAATATGAGATAGATGAAATTTTGTCGAGGAAGTGGTTACAATGGCAGAGGCATTCACCGCCGGGGTGCGCCCGGGCGGCCTTACAGACGACACGCAGATCCGTATGTTGCTCTGCTACCTTGTCAAAGTGGCAGGCCCCGTAAAGCGCGAAACGATGCAGGGTGCGCTTTTGCAGGAACAGCTTGTCAATTATTTTGAGTTTGCCGACGCCCTGGCCGAGGTCGAAAAGCAGCAACTTGTCACCGTGGACGAGGACGGGCGGTATACCATTACACGCCGCGGCACCACCGTGGCGGACACGCTGGCCTACGACCTGCCCCGCACCGTGCGGGAGAGCGCGATCCGCGCCGTCATGCAGATCCGCAGCTGGCGGCACCGCGCCGCGTCGAACCGCGCCGTTGTGCAGGAGAAGGACGGCCAGTTCAGCGTGGTCTGCTCGATTGCCGACATGGGCAGCGATGTGTTCCGCATGGAGCTGGCCATGCCGGATAAGCTGACCGCTGAGATGATCAAGAACAACTTTATTGCGCACGGCAGTGATATTTTCCCGAAGCTGCTGAACGCCCTTACCCAGCCCGGCAGCGAGGATGACCGCCCGCCGGCCGCATTACAGTAACAGCAGAACACCCCTTCGCATGGTTATGCCATACGAAGGGGCATTTTGTATGTTGGGTAAACGGGGGACCGCCAAAGTGCTGTATTTACTTTTTGTGGCTTTTGACCCAATGTACGATTCCTAAAATTAGCCAGACCAGCCCCATTACCAGTAAAAGGACTGCTTGCTTCGTTACATTTTCTATTTTTCCTTCACTTATCAAAAGTGCCGCCAAAAAAGCTATAGCTGCTACTATCCAACAGATAATGGCATATGCTTTTCTGTTTTTCATGATTTCTCCTTCTTTTTGAATTTTGAAATTTTACCTACAGCAGATTTCCTGCAAGCACCATTGAACGGACAAAACGCCTATAGGGGCCGGGCACGCCGTGATGCAGATACGCAGCTGGAACCACCGCGCCGCGTCCACCGCACCACCGTGCAGGAGAAGGACGGCAAGTACAGCGTTGTCTGCACAATCGGCGATATGAGCAGCGATGTGTTCCGCATTGAGCTGGCCATGCCGGATAAACTGACCGCTCCTACAACGATACTCCCAATTTGTTCGTAGGGCGGGGTGACCCCACCCCGCCGGGAGATTGCGGCAAACGGGAAGTTGTCAGATGCTTTTATAAAACTTTCGCAATAAGGAGGCTAGTTCTTCCGGAGATTCCAAATTCACTTCGTGACCGGTTCTCGGAATTTCTTTGAATTGGGAATGCTTCATAATATCTGCAAGTTCGATAGATGCTCTTTTGTTGGCTTTATCTTTTTCTCCACAAACGACCAATACAGGGCAGGAGACTTGGTTCAATGAACCACTAAAATCAAGTTCCACCATGCTGTCACACAGACTTATAAAATCGAGTTTTCCAAAGCCGGTTTGTTGAAACATCGACTGTGGCATAAAACGAAATAGTGCATTTTGCAGTTTTAATAATCTCTTTGGCATTTTATACTGCGCTGCAATCAAAACTAACGCCTTTACTTTTTGGGGATAGTCTATCGCATAGTTAAGTGCCAACACTCCACCCAAGGAAAGACCACACAAAATGATTTCCTCATTTTCTGCATCACACAATTCCACAAAAGCAGAGTAGAGGGTGGAATATGTTACCGCTTTGCCTTTGACCATTTCCGACAAATCCAAGCATACGCTATGATCCAACACTTCTGTTGCTTCTATCACCTTGTTCCAACTGCCTGCATTTTGTCCCAATCCATGCAAGTATAAGTATTTCATCTGCTCTCTCCTCAATTTCCGATTTGTCTATCTACAGTATAGCAAACCCCTTCTGGCAAGTCCAGCCGGAGGCTCTAATATTTACATTTACCTATTGACAACTGTGCATAGTGTGTATATACTGTAAATATCGGATATGTACAGTTCGACTACAAGGAGCTTCTGACAATGCAGATTTATCTTTCCAACTCCGGGCAGGAGCCGATCTACGCGCAGATCACGCGGCAGATCAAGCAGCAGATCCTGTCCGGCGCGCTGCGCCCCGGCGACGCACTGCCCAGCATCCGGCTTTTGGCCAAAGAGCTGCGCATCAGCGTCATCACAACGAAGCGCGCGTATGAGGATCTGGAACGCGACGGCTTTATCCTGACCCAGCAGGGCCGGGGCAGCTTTGTCGCCGAGCAGAACCCCGCCCTGCTGCGCGAGGAGCATTTAAAAAAGGTCGAGGACTGCCTGCAGGGCGCGGTGGATGCTGCACGTCTGGGCGGCATCGGCTATGACGAGGTTGCAGAGACGCTGCGCCTTTTGTGGGAGGGCTGACCTATGGCAGCAAGCACCGCCGCTTTACGCGGCATCACGAAGCAGTACAAAGACTTTACCCTTGGGCCGGTTGATATGACCGTGCCCGCGGGCAGCATTGTCGGTCTGATCGGCGAGAACGGCGCAGGCAAGACGACGCTTTTAAAAATCCTCTGCGGCGTCAACCGGGCGGATGACGGCACGGTTGACCTGTTGGGCGGCTCCCCTGCCGATGCCGCCACTCGCGCTAAGATTGGCGTTGTGTTTGAGGATGCCTTTTTCTACGGGAGCTTCACCGCCGCGCAGGTCGCGCGCAGTCTGGCCGGAATGTACGGTGCGCGGTGGAATGCGGACAGCTTTTCCGCCTATCTGCGCCGCTTTGGTCTGGACGCAGGCAAGAAGCTCAAAGAGTACAGCCGCGGCATGCGGTTAAAACTGAGCCTGGCTGCGGCGCTGGCCCATGACCCCGAACTGCTGGTGCTGGACGAAGCCACCGCCGGTCTTGACCCGGTGGTGCGCGGTGCGCTGCTGGACCTGTTTTTGGAGTTCATCCAGGACGAGCGGCACAGCATTGTCATGAGCAGCCACATCACGGCGGACCTTGAGCAGATTGCGGATTCCATCGCGTACCTGCACAACGGGCAGCTGCTGTTTCAGGAGAACAAGGATGACCTTTTGCAGGAATACGGCGTGCTGCACTGCGGCGAGGATGTACTGACTTCCCTGCCCGCCGGGCTGGTGGTGTTCACCAGGCGCGGGGCCTATGGGTGTGAAAGTCTGGTCAGGGAACGGCGCACCGTGCAGGAGCTTTTGCCGGAGGCCGTCTGCGACGCGGCAAGGCTCGATGATATTATGCGGTTTTACAGCGGGAGGGATGCACAATGAAAGGGCTTTTGTATAAAGAATGGGCCACCTTGACAAGTTCCTACAAACAGACTGTATTTTTTATCGCGTTCCTCTACGGCGGCATCAGCATTCTGACCGGGCAGACCGGGATGGCCTATGCATTGCTCGTTTTATTTTCCATTCTGATCACCTCCACGATTTCGTTTGACGAGAACTCCCATTGGGACATCTACGCCCGCACGCTGCCCGTAACACCCGCGCAGCTTGTGGGCAGCAAATACCTGTTTGGGCTGTGCGGGCTGGCGCTGGGCACAGTGTGTACGGTGCTGATCGTGGCGCTGAACAATGTGCTGCCGCCTCTGCTGTTCTGCACACTGTGTATAAGGTACCGCCCCTCGAGTGTCTGGCAGCCCTGCTGGCCTGCGGCAGCATGGCGCTGCTGTTGGTCGCGCTTTTGCTGCCGCTGTCCTATCGGTTCAACAGTGTCAAGGCCCGCAGCTGGCTGTTTCTGATCCTCGGTGTGCTCGGCGGTTGTATTGGGCTGGTCGCTTCCGTCTCGCCCGATTTGATGCAGATGTTCAATGCCTCCGACGAAGTGCTGCTGACGGGGCTGGTTGCAGCATTTGTGGGGCTGCTGGCGGTGTATTTTGTGAGCTATAAGGTATGCGTGGGGATTTATAAGCGGAAGGAATACTGAGTTCCTGCCGCAATGTGCCCGGGCGGATATGGAATCCGCCCCTATGTGTGCGGCTTCCCTGCGGGCGAGCAATACTCGCCCCTACAAGGGAGGCTTTATAACAAAAAATCCTGTGCCCTTTTGCGGACACAGGATTTTTTAGTATGCACTTATTCGCAGCCCAGATATGCTTTGCGGACCTCGATGTTGTTGGCGAGCTCGGTGGCCTCGCCCTCCATCTTGATCGTGCCGGTCTCCAGAACATAAGCGCGGTTGGCGATCTCCAAGGCCATCTTTGCGTTCTGCTCCACCAGCAGCACGGTCACGCCGTTGCGGTTGACCTGGCGGATAATCTTGAAGATTTCCTTGACCAGCAGCGGGGACAGGCCCATGGACGGCTCGTCCAGCAGCAGCATTTTGGGCTTGCACATCAGTGCGCGGCCCATGGCCAGCATCTGCTGCTCGCCGCCGGAGAGCGTACCGGCGGGCTGGTTGCGGCGCTCCTTCAGACGCGGCAGCAGGTCAAAGACCATGTCGAAGTCATTCTGGATGGCCTCCTTGCCGTCGCGGCGTGTGTACGCGCCCATCTGCAGGTTCTGCTGCACGGTCAGGCCGCTGAACACGCGGCGGCCCTCCGGCACCTGCGCCAGGCCCAGGCGGATGATCTTGTGCGCCTCCATCTTACTGATGGTCTGGCCGCAGTAGTCGATCTCGCCGCTCTGCAGCTTCAGCAGACCGGAGATCGCGTGCATCGTCGTGGTCTTACCCGCGCCGTTCGCACCGATCAGGGTGACGATCTCGCCCTCATTAACATGGAACGAAATGTCCTTGATGGCGTGGATCGAGCCATAGTAAACATTGATATTTTTGACAGAAAGCATCTCGCCCATCGTCAGTCACCTCCCAGATATGCCGCAATGACCTTCGGGTTGTTGCGGATGGCTTTGCCGTCGCCGCGGGCAATCACACGGCCATAGTCCAGCACGGTGATCTCCTCGCAGATGCCCATGACAAAGTTCATATCGTGCTCGATGAGCAGGATGGCGACGCCGAACTGGTCGCGCACGCTGTGGATGGTGTGCATCAGTTCCTCGGTCTCGTTGGGGTTCATACCGGCGGCGGGCTCGTCCAGCAGCAGCAGCTTCGGGTTCGTGGCCAGTGCGCGGGCAATTTCCAGCTTGCGCTGCTTGCCGTAGGGCAGCTGGCTGGCCTTGTAGTCGGCCTCCTTGTCCAGGTCAAAGATTTTGAGCAGCTTCATGGCCTCGCGGTTCATCTCGTGCTCTCTTTCTTTGTAAGCAGGCAGACGCAGGATGCCGGTCCACATATTGTACCTGATCTGGTTGTGCAGACCGACCTTGACGTTATCCAGCACCGTCATATCATTGAACAGGCGGATATTCTGGAAGGTACGTGCAATACCGGACTTGCTGATAAGCTCGGGGTTCTGGCCGGTAATGTCCTTGCCGTCCAGAATGATGTTGCCCTCGGTGGGTTTATAGACGCCGGTCAGCATGTTAAAGACCGTCGTCTTGCCCGCGCCGTTGGGGCCGATCAGACCGTACAGATGACCCTTTTCAATGGAAAGATCGAGCTGCGCAACGGCCTGCAGGCCGCCGAACGCAATACCCAGGTTACTGACCTCCAGCAGTGCCATTTACGCCACCCCCTTTTTCTCTTTGTCTTTGGTACCCTTGCCCTCGGCATCCTCCTTGCGGAAGCGCGCGGTCAGGCGCTTGCGCAGGGCAATCATTTCGGGGCTCTGGTTGAAAATCATGACCACGATCAGCACGATGGCGTAGATCAGCATACGGTAGTCGTTCATGCTGCGCAGCAGCTCAGGCAGAACGGTCAGCACGGCGGCGGCGATGACCGAGCCGCGCAGGTTGCCGATGCCGCCCAGAACAACGAACACCAAAATTAAAATCGAGGTGTTGTAGTCGAACTTCTTCGCGACCAGCGAGGAGTAGTTCAGCGCGTAGAGCACGCCTGCAACGCCCGCAAAGACGGCGGAGGTCACAAACGCCATGAGCTTGTACTTCGTGATGGGGATGCCGACGGAGCGCGCGGCGATCTCGTTATCGCGGATGGCCTTGATGGCGCGGCCCGCGCGGGAGTTGACGAGGTTCAGAATGACCAGCAGCGTAATAATGACCAGCACGATGCCGATGGTGAAGGTGGACGCCTTCTTGATGCCGGTGATGCCCATAGCGCCGTTGATCAGCACCTTGCCGTCTACCTCCAGATTCAAGGAGGCGGAATCCTTCAGTGAGAAGTGCAGGCCGTGGGAATCCACGCCCAGATAACAGGCGTTCATAACGTTCTTGACGATCTCACCAAAAGCCAGCGTGACGATGGCCAGGTAGTCACCGGACAGACGCAGAACGGGGATGCCGACGAGCACGCCGAACAGACCTGCCACCGCGCCGCCGACCACGAAGGCCAGCAGCAGTGCAAGGGGCTGCGGGGCGTTTTCGGACATGACGACATAGACGAGCGTGCCGGAGAACGCACCGACGCTCATGAAGCCGGCATGGCCGAGGCTCAGCTCACCCAGCATACCGACGGTCAGGTTCAGCGAGACCGCCATAATGACATAGGCGCAGATGGGCACGAGCTGGCCGGAGAAGGAGTTTGTCAGCGCACCGGCGGCACTCAGAATTTGAATCAGGACATAGAAGCCGACGACAATGCCCAGCGTAATGACGTTGCTTTTGGTGGACTTTTTCATATTTTTCAACATAGCAGCCACCTCAAACCTTCACGTTGACCTTCTTGCCCAGCAGGCCGGTGGGCTTGACAATGAGCACCACGACCAGGACAAGAAATACGATAGCGTCAGACAGCTGGGTCGAAATGTAGGCCTTGCTCAGGTTCTCGATGATGCCCAGCAGGATACCGCCGAGGAACGCACCCGGGATAGAGCCGATGCCGCCAAAGACCGCTGCCACGAACGCCTTGATGCCGGGCATGGCGCCGGTGGTGGGCTGCAGGGTCGGATAGGACGAGCAGAGCAGCGCACCGGCCACAGCGGCCAGCGCAGAGCCGATGGCAAAGGTCAGCGAGATCGTCGCGTTGACGTTGACGCCCATCAGCTGGGCGGCGCCGCGGTCCTCCGAAACAGCCAGCATGGCGTGGCCCGCGGGGGTGTTATTGACGAACCAGATCAGCACGACCATGATGACAATGCAGGCAATGATGGTCACGACGGTCTCTGCCGAGATGGTCAGCTGCCCGCCGAACAGACTGATGGGCTTGAGCCCGGAGACAACAGAGGTAAAGCTCTTGGGGTTGGACGTCCAAGCCAGCTGGGCCACCTGCTGCAAAAGGTAGCTGACACCGATGGCCGTAATCAGGACGGCCAGAGACGGGGCCTCACGCAGCGGGCGGTAGGCGACGCGCTCGATCGTAACGCCCAGAACGGTGCAGACGACCATCGAAAGGATAATGGCCAGCACGGGGTTCATACCCGCAGAGCCAAAGGCAAAGAACACAACATAGCTGCCAATCATGATAACGTCGCCGTGGGCGAAGTTCAACATCTTGGCAATGCCGTAGACCATCGTATAGCCCAGGGCGATCAGCGCGTAAACGCTGCCCAGGCTGATACCGTTGATCAGGTAGGATAAAAATTGCATTGCGGAATACACCTCACTCTAACTTTTCCCTGTTGATCGTTATGCCGCAGGTAAGCAGGAAAATATGAATCCATGGTAGCACAAATCTGCGGGCAAAACAATGGGTTATCCTGTATTTCCGCAAAAAACAAGTGTTTTTGTCAAGACCTGCTTCTACCAAACCAAAAAGGGCTGCCGAACCCTATGTCCGGCAGCCCCCATTGGCAACGGAAAATACAGTTTACGTGCGCCGTACCGGAATTACATAGCAGCGTAAGCGCCGTCCTTGATGACAACAGCCTTAGGAGCCTTGGAAACAGCGCCGGAAGCGTCCCAAGTCATGCTGTCGCCGGTCAGGCCGTCAAAGGTCATGCTGGTGAACTGGGTCTTCAGCGCATCGCAGATGTCGGAGGCGTCCATGTCGCCGTTGAGGCCGCCGGCCAGAACAGCCTCGTAGATGGCGTAAACAACGTCATAAGCGTCAGCCGCGAACTGGTTCGGGGTGTCGCCGTAGGCTTCCTTATAAGCAGAGACGAATGCCTGGGTCTTTTCATCCTGGGCGTCCGCAGCAAACGGAGTCAGCAGCATCAGGCCCTCGGCCAGAGAGGTGTCGAAGCCATCAATGGAGAGGATGCCGTCCATGCCGTCGCAGCCGAAGAAGACAGGCTCATAGCCGCTCTTGTTGGCAGCGATCAGGATCTGGGAGGCCTCCTGATAGTAGATAGGCAGGAAAACCAGATCAGCACCGGCCTCCTGGCACTTGGCAACCTGCGTGGACAGGTCGGACTTGTTATCAGCGGTAAATGCCTCAGCGGTAACGATCTCGAGGTTCTTGGCAGCAGCCTCAGCCTTGAACTTCTCATAGATACCGGAGGAGTAGGCGTCAGAGGAGTCATAGATGATGCCGACCTTGGTGCCGAGCTTGTTGTCGGCGATGTAGTCAGCAGAAGCAACGCCCTGGTTGGGGTCGGTAAAGCAGATCTGGAACACATTGTCGCCGCTCTCGATGACAGTGGGCGCAGAAGCGGAAGGCGTCATCATAAACAGGTTGTCATTGGCGGTCTCGGCGGCAACGGCAATGGACGGGGTGGTGGTAACAGGACCAGCCAGGACCTGCAGGCCCCAGTCCTTCAAGGTGTTGTAGGCGTTGACGCTCTTCTCGGCGTCATGCTCATCGTCCTCGAACTTCCAATCAAAGACGTCGCTGCCGTTTGCGGCGTTGATCTCCTTGACGGCCAGCTCCTCAGCATTCTTGACAGCCTGACCATACACGGCAGCGCCGCCGGTGACGGGGCCGATGCCGCCGATCTTGATGGGGGTGCCGGTGTAAGCGCCGGAGCCCTCACCGGCTGCCTCGGCAGTAGCAGCGGTGGAGGTGGAGGCAGCCTCAGAGGAGGATGCCGTATCGGTGGATGCGGAAGATCCGCAGGCGGCCAGGCTCAGGACCATGGAAGCCGCCAGCACAGAGCTAACGAGTTTTTTCATAATAGTGTTCCCTCCTAGAAATAAAGCAACGGCACATAACGGGTTCGCACAACCCCGTGCCGCTTCATTGACTAAATTATAAGCTTTTGTTTACAAAAATGCAATAAACCAAATCAACAGCGTTTTCTATGCTTTTTGACCGCTTTATGGGGAAGTTTCACAAATTTTGGTTACAAAATATTATCAGCTTTACCTGTTGACATTTTAGTAAGACTTTTTGGGATAAAGGGCTTGCAAAATCCGCCATAATTTGTCATAATAGAGTGAAACTGAGTTTGTGAAAGGGGCATCATCGCAGATGAAACTTTTGGAGGAACGTATTATGCAGGAAGGCCAGGTTCGTCCCGGCAATGTCCTGAAGGTCGACTGCTTTCTGAACCACCAGCTGGACGTAGACCTGCTGGACAAGGTCGGCGAGGAGTTCTACCGCATCTTCAAGGACGACGGCATCAACAAGATTCTGACCATCGAGGCATCCGGCATCGCCATCGCCTGCATGACCGCGCGGCATTTCAACGTGCCTGTCGTCTTTGCCAAGAAGGCCAAGAGCAAGAACATTGACGGCGAGGTCTACACCTCCACCGTTCATTCCTACACCTATGGCCGTGATTATGACATCACGCTGTCCAAGAAGTTTCTCTCCCCCTCTGACAAGGTGCTGATTCTGGACGACTTCCTCGCCAACGGCAAGGCCATGAAGGGTCTGCTGGATGTCTGCGCGCAGGCAGGTGCGACCGTCGGCGGCATCGGCATCTGCATTGAGAAGGGCTTCCAGCCGGGCGGCGCCGAGCTGCGCGCTGCCGGCTACAAGCTGGCCAGCCTGGCCATCGTCGATACGATGACCGACGACCAGCTGACGTTCCGTGAGCAGTAAGCTTTTCTCTGATTTTACGTATGGCACAAAAAAATCCCGGGCCGTGAAAGTGGCCCGGGAATTTTTATTTCAGATGTCCAGAAGCAGAGATCACTTGCCCAGAGAAGCCAGATAAGCAGCATTCTGCGCGGCCAGCGCGGTCCATGACTGTCTGTTCAGATTTTTCATACATCTCACCAACCAAAAACCGCCTGCGCGGTGCGCAGGCGGTCAATGCCTTATATGGTTACATCAGCCCTTGATGGCAGCAGCAACTTCAGCAGCGAAGTCCTCGTTGCGCTTCTCCAGGCCCTCGCCCTTGGTGAAGTGGGTGAAGGAAGCAATCTTGATGTCGCCGCCCAGAGCCTTCGCGGTGTCGGCAACGTACTTCTTGACGTCCATGCCGCCGTCCTTGATGAAGGCCTGGTCGACCAGGCAGGCTTCCTTGTAGAACTTGCCCAGCTTGCCGATGGCCATCTTCTCCTTGATAGCGTCGGGCTTGTTGGCAGTCTTGGGATCGTTGGCCATCTGAGCCAGAACGATCTCCTTCTCCTTGGCCAGAACGTCCTCGGGCACGTCGGACTCGTTCAGGTAGCTGGGGTTAGCAGCAGCGACCTGCATGGCGATGTCCTTGCCGAAGGCAGCGAACTCGGGCTTGGCAGCGACGTCGTCAGAGGTCTCGAACTTGACGATGACGCCGTGGGTGCCGCCGCCATGGACGTAGGCAGCGCAGTGGCCCTCATAGCGGGCAAAGCGGCGAACCTTGATATTCTCCTTGATGACGAGGATCAGAGCCTTCAGGGCATCGTCAACCGTGCCGTCGCCCATCTTGCAGGCCATCAGGGCCTCAACATCGGCGGGGTTCTCGTCAGCAACGACCTTGGCCAGGTTCTTGGTGAAGTCAACAAACTTGTCGTTCTTGGCGACGAAGTCGGTCTCGGCGTTGACCTCAACGACAACAGCGCAGTTGTCGAAGGAAACGGCATAGACCATGCCCTCGGCGGCGATGCGGCCAGCCTTCTTGTTGGCTGCAGCCAGGCCCTGCTCGCGCAGGATCTCGATAGCCTTCTCGAAGTCGCCGTCAGCCTGGGTCAGTGCCTTCTTGCACTCCATCATGCCGCAGTCGGTCTGCTTACGCAGCTCCATAACGTCTTTTGCAGAAATAGCCATAGTGCTCAATGTCCTTTCTGAATTGTAGGGAGTAAATCAATCCTCTTTGGTCTCGGCGGCGGGAGCGTCCTGAACGCCCTGCTTGCCCTCCAGCACAGCGCTGGCCATGGCACCGGAGATCAGCTTGACAGCGCGGATAGCGTCGTCGTTGCCGGGGATGACGTAGTCGATCTCATCGGGATCGCAGTTGGTATCAACGATAGCAACAATGGGGATGTTCAGCTTGCGGGCCTCGGAGACAGCGATGCGCTCCTTGTGGGGGTCAACGATGAACATAGCCTTCGGCAGAGCCTTCATGTTCTTGACGCCGCCCAGGTACTTGTCCAGCTTGGCCATCTCGAGCTCGAGCTTGACGACTTCCTTCTTGGGCAGCAGGTCGAACGTGCCGTCCTCCTGCATGGTCTTGAGCTGCTCCATACGGTCGATGCGCTTACGGATGGTGCGGAAGTTGGTCATCATGCCGCCCAGCCAGCGAGCGTTGACATAGTGCATGCCGCAGCGGGTAGCCTCGTCACGGATGGACTCCTGAGCCTGCTTCTTGGTGCCGACGAACAGAATCTCGCCGCCCTGTGCAGCGGTGTCGCGGACGAAGTTGTAAGCCTCATCGAGCTTCTTCACGGTCTTCTGCAGGTCAATGATGTAGATACCATTGCGCTCGGTGAAGATGTACTTAGCCATCTTGGGGTTCCAGCGGCGGGTCTGGTGGCCGAAGTGGACACCGGCCTCGAGAAGCTGTTTCATAGATACGACTGCCATTGTTTGTTTCCTCCAAAAAATTTAGTTTGTACCCTCCGCACTGCGGGGTTTCTGTTTTCTAACCCTTTTGACGTGTTACCGCAAAAAAGGCACAAAAAAACAGCGCAATGCGTGTGTATTGCCTTAGTATAGTACCATACCCCGGCGCAAATTGCAAGGGGTTTTTGAAAATTTATCGTTGCATAAAAAGTTGTACTCTTATGTCACCAACAAAAACCGAGTTGGTGACAACAACAGGGGCAGTCAATACGCCCCGGAAAAAGAAAGTAAGGGTACAAAAATGAAGTACGAAATCGTTGGTATCGAACACGCAGTTGGTGATTTCACTCCGACCTCTGGCCGGAACGCAAACACCGTCCAGCATTATGACGTTTACCGTCTGCACACGCTGAAAAACAGCAAGGACGCTTACGGGCAGATTACCGCAGTCGTCCGCGCCACTCCTGATCAGATGGGCCAGATTGTTGCCGACCTCGGCGGTAACATTGTCGATGTTCCCGGTCACGTTCTGGACATGGAAGTCCGTAACAGCTTCCGAAAAATCAATCTGACTGATTACGAGGTTGTGCGCTGATATGGACGCTGCCCCACCACCGCTTGTACGGCCACCACCAAAATAAGCTGCCGTGGGGCGGCTCCTGATATGCGTTAGTTCTCGAATTGTTGATACCTCCAATTTCAACTACTCGGCCTGTACACATTCTAGCGCGTATCAGGAGCCGCCCCACAATTTTGCCGGGATTCCCGGCATTCCTTGGCACTACGTCCAAGGAATGCCAAATTCCATGCCAAAATCAAACAGCAGAGGTGGTACAGATGCCAGAACCAAGCACAAAAAGCCCAAAAGGCTATCAGTTCATGTTCGTTCTCTACCCGGAGAGCCAGCAGCCCGCAATCGACTACATTCAAGCCAACTGGCCTTGCGCATGGGCACTGCATGACAAAGATACACATACCGAGCAAGAATTTCTCGACTACGGCAAACACCATGATGGCAACTGCCCAGATTGGCAAATAGGCGACCTCAAAAAGCCACATTACCATTTCGTGGTAAAGTTCAAAAATGCTCGCTACATCACGGGCGTTGCAAAAGAGATTCGCAAGCACTCCGAAATCAATGACGCCGCAATCAAGAAATGCTACAACCTGTACAAGGCGTATGTTTATCTTTGGCATCAGAACGACCCCGACAAATTCCAGTATGACCCGGAGCAGGTTGTTGGTCTGCACGACTTCGACCCACCTCAACAGAACGAGGGTGTCACCGAGGAAGAACAGGTAGAGACAATGTTCAATGCGCCTGTGTTCTCCACGGTCAAGGAACTGGCCCGCTGGGCTTATGATAACGGTTGCTGGTCAACTTTCCGCAAGAACTATGGTCTGTGGAAAGACATTCAGAATGAATCCAAGGGCGGTACAGAAAATGCCTAGTATTTTCAATGTATGCACCCAACCGCTGGACGAACAGGGACAAGCTAAACCTTGCCCCTGTCGCTATACCAGAAAATGCCCCGATTCCACTGTAAAGTGTGATTACGGGGAACGTTACTGTAAAAACTGCTACACGGATGAAAATGGCAAGTTCCACCACGAACCTGCAAAGCTGAAAGACGGAACATTCTTCCCCTGCAACAACTTTGCCCCTCTTTCCCGTGACTGCAATCTCTGCGCATTCAACTACAAACGTCCGTTCTATTCTTTGATTCTGGGCGAGTATCGTCCGTTTGAGCAAAGAGCAAACAGAGACACGGACGGAGATTTACCCTTTTAATGGAGGTATCAACATGAATCCCAAAATCAGCTACAATCCCGACAATATCCACGTTTGGGTCAATCTTCCCGACCTGCCGAAGCTGGTCGATTTGTTTATTCGTCGTGGCTTTTTGAAAGAAGCTGCGACCTGCTGTCAACTGCTCGACCATGCCCGCAAAGACCCTGACGTACAGGATTTTTACGATGATGGCAACGAGGTTCTCTTGCAGATGGACATTGATACGCTGCATGACAAGATGGACGTCTGTTCCGTCGCTGTCAGCCCGCAGTTCCTTGGGATTGTGCCCGACGAGGGGGACGATTAAATGCGTGTCATTCAAAAGTCGCTGGTCGATTATAACGCAATCGACACCCTTATTCAAGTTCAGCGGTTCATCGGCAGTAAGCAGAATGCAACGCTGCTTTTCGACGCTAAACAAAGTTTGGCCCGCTGCTATGGCCGTCAGGCCGCTAACTACTCTCTGCTGGTTTCCAGCTGTGAGGACAATTCTTATCACAAAATTGAGTTTGTCCCCCATGACTACCAGTTGTAACGCAAGCCCCCAAGCTGCGATTACATATAAAATATTGAAGGAAGGAGGAAAGACAGTATGAACCCTTATATTACCGCTTATGCGGTTGCAGGTGATGCTGTCGCAGCCACTATGCCTGCAGCTATTACCTCTGGCGTTACGGAAGCCGTCAATCTGGTTGGTACTGCGTTTACCGCTATCACCGGCAACACCGTTCTGTGCGTGTTCCTGGGCGCTGCTCTTGTCAAGGTCGGCATGAGCATTTTCCGCTCTATGAAGCGTGCCGTTCGCTGATTTCAGCCCGCTGGGGCAGGGTGCAAGCCCTGCCCCTTCTTTTTTTGTTTTAACTCGAAAGAGGGTTTATATATGAGTGATAACACGTTGCACCGTTACAGATTTCTTTCGGGGTTTTGTTTTGATTTGGTTGAACTTGACCTTTATTGTTATCCGTGGTTACCTTGCCATCCTAAGCGGGTTTGTGTAGCGCTCGTGTCCATTCGCAAGAAAAAAGCCGCCATTACTGGCGGCGGGATTTCCCGCCCCGCTATTTTTATTTCAACTTGAAAGAGGTTTTATATATGCTTTGGTACGTTGTTTGGGCTTTCTTTTTAACACTTTTGGCTTTGGGTGGTGCGCTCTTCCTTGCCGCTGCGTTTACTTGGTTTAATCCCCCCCAGATGATTTCTAACGACAACTAAAAAAGCCGCCATCACTGGCGGCGGAAATCATTGTAGGTTTTTGTAGTATTCAGACTGTCCTTCATAGAGTGTCTTTTCCTGTAGCTTGTCAATCATGTTCAATTTGACATTTATGACCGCTATAGCCTTTTCGTTACTCTCTGCGTTCCAGTCTTGCTTTAGTAGAAGTAACCCCCTGTAATAGTCCTCTGTTCGTTTCATGCACTCGCGCAATAAATCCACTTCATCTGTCGTGAATTTCAGATTGATTTTTCCATCATCTGGAATTGTAGTTTCTCTTTTATCGTTCATTTTGAATAATCCCATTTTAAGTCACATCCCGAGTTTTTTGTCTATTCTATCACCCGTTTAAGGAGCAGTCAATATGAGGAAAAAATGTTCATCGGCGTTGCACAAAGTTTTGCCCGTTATTTTGTGCGTCTTGCTATTTGTTTGCACTATCCCGCTGATTGCTTTTGCAGATGATTTAGGGTTTGAATCTGGCGGCGGTTCTTCCCGTGGTGGTGGTGTTGGCCGTATTCATGATGGACTGTCTGCCGATATTTCAGCAGCTCCGCGGTCAGGTGATTTGATTTGTAATTCGTGTGGTGCTGAATATTCGTCTGATAAAACATTACCTCTTGATTTTAAATGTCCCAGTTGTGGAGATGAGTTTTTTTCTGTCAATAAGGTTATGCTGACTTGTTGGCGTTGCAAGCAGACAACTATTTTCTACATTGACGATATTACCGGAACTTCGGTTTGTTCACACTGCGGCGCTTATATTTCTGCTCTTGTCAGACAAGGCGATAAAACCGGGTATGCGTTTAAAGCTGGCGGCGGTTCAACTCGCGGTGGTGGCGTTAGTCGCCATCATCCTGATATTGGTTATAAACCTACTGTCGTTTTATCTCCTCCCTCGCCAGAGGTCGAGAAAACCATTATTGAGTATCCTTCTGATATGAAGGATTTGACAACGTGGAATAAAGGTCACGGCATGATTCGTATGAATCACGGTTTTTCTTTTGCGTATAAGAGTTATGCAAATACTGATGGTTCTTCATCTCTTTGTGTTTATCCAGTCGAATCTTGTAAGCACCTTTCTGTTAATAGCTTTTTAATGGATTCTTATGCAAAAACACTTTTATACAAAGATGTTTTATGGGATGGAAGTGTTTATGATGACTGTTCCAAATTTATTAAACCTAGTTATGGTTGCAATGATGATTTCATCGGCGCGACCACTTTAGGAAAAGCCCATTCCAGCATTAGTACATTGTTTTATTGCGTCGCCCCCGAAAGTGGGTACTATTGGGTTTCGCATTACCCGTATGGTCAAATGTCTATTTATGAGGGCTACGAAAACGGGAAAATCTCAAAAGATAAAAACGGGAATTTCTACTATTCCAATATGTGGTGGGTCAGAAAAGGTACATCTCCTAAATTTGCATTGTTTGCCCAGCCACATGTTTTTTCTGGTACTACTGATGCTGCGTATGCTTGTTCTGGTGGAGATAGTATAGGCTATGATTAGCGCCTATTAGGAAAACACACTGTCAAAGGGGTTTGTAGCGGGGGT
>ERZ791884.1238-NODE-1238-length-19283-cov-5.546495_pt1 | contig 19283 bp, 11 predicted proteins | sample MGYA00509941_ERZ791884 | MGnify/ENA primary metagenome ERZ791884 (study PRJEB30046, sample SAMN00792095) | human gut metagenome | study: EMG produced TPA metagenomics assembly of the A metagenome-wide association study of gut microbiota in type 2... | reverse complement strand
AATGATCACTTGGTTTTCTTATTAGATTAACTATATTATAACGTGCTGTAGGTCGTATGAGCAAACCATATTAATGAGATTTCGCTTTATGATTAGCTAATGTTTTGCCAGCTCTTCCAACTTTTCCGCCATGGTGCACTGCCATATACCTCGACCTCCTTTGCAAGATATTCTTGTCAAAGAAACGTTCTTTTGCTATATTTAATTTGCGAGAATAAATATGTCAAAGAACTTTTTCCTTGACGTACTGCCAAGTCTAGTACTTGGCAGTATTCTATGTAATGAGTTTCCTCTATACATCTTTCTGTTGATTCAACAAATATTCCGAAAAAGTATTATCTGGTAGCCTACGCTTTTTATCTAACATCTTACTCCAAATGTTATTTCCATCCGCTTCTGTTATCAATCCTTTTCCCAATGCTTCTACCAAAATTTGCCCAGTATCTATATGCTTCAAATTGTACTTTTTGATATATATCGCAATATCTTTATAATTATTACTTGCCAAAATTCCATTATATGTTTTAGCTAATGCTATTCCTCCCGCTTCACCGCGCCCGATACTTTTTTGCCCCATTTCTCCATGCACAAGCTCTGCATACAGTTTATATTCTGCAGTATCTGTATCAATCGTTTTTACATATATATCTTTGTTATTGATCATTATATCAGCGCGTTGCTTTATATGTGGGATGCATGGATTTGATAATTCTTGATAGACAGGCTCTGGCAAAACAATTCTCCCACCATAAAGTTCATGTAATATGTTTGTCTCATTAATCCACAAAAATGCAGATAAACAATCCGTATCAAAAAATAAGTCATCAGTCATTCAGATTAGTTTCCTCCTCATCAAAATTGTATACTATATCTGCTCTATAGGCATCCATCAAAAGTTCTTCCTTTTTACCTTCCGAAATAAGACCTTTTTCTGCCATCTTTTCAACTTTACGAATATATTCACCTGTTGTGAAATATTGCTTTTTTTCATCTGTCGGAAAATATAATTCTTTACCATATCCCAGTTTAGCAGCCACAGTAGAAACTGTAATAGACTTATATTTATCAGCAACTTCATTATCGAGCAAATTATCATATACTAATCGATGAAGCATTGCCTGATGGCTTACTTGAAAAAACTGTTCTGCATCAATTACCTTTTCAAGATCCCATTTTCCTTTATTATGCTCATATTCTAACAATGCATCATATGGCATCAATAAGTAACTGGCAAATTGGTCTGCTTCTTTTTCTGAATCTGATTTGTTTCCATTCATACTCATATCACAAATGACCCTCTGCATCCCTTCTTCGTACAATACATGATACAATTCATGCGCTAGAGTAAATCTTTGTCTTCCATAAGAGGTTGTCGAATTTATACAAATAACAATATCATCCTTTTCTTTTGTACACATACCACTTATCCGTGATGATAGCGGATATCTCACTATTGTAATTTTTTTATCTTTCCAACCATTAACAATAGCAAAAATATCAATTGGAGAATATCCATCCTCGTTCCACAACCTCCGTGTTCTTAATGCTAATGAATTTAGTTCCTGAGCTGTTCTCATAAATATTAGTCTCCTATCATTTCGTTCATATAGCGAATATTCATTGCAATTTTGTTGATCACCGCTATACTTTCTAAATCTTCTGTTTGGATTCCATTAGATCTAAACGCAAAATTTAAAGGGATATAGGCATCATCTTCTCCCAATAAATAAGTATCTGAACATCCAAACAAGTTGCATATCTTTTCGATTAATAATACATTTAAACTCCTTGTTCCATTTTCCAATTTTGTAATCATCGTTTGGTCTACATCTAAATATTTTGCTAATTGTTCCTGTGTTATTTTACTTTCCTTTCTAAGTTGTTTTAAACGAATATTTTTTGTGTTGGCCTCCATTTTATATTCTCCTTTCGATAGAACACACTCAGTGCTCATTTATATTATACATATTTTTCGTCATATTTTCAATATATATATTTATATAAAATATGACAGATTGTGTATATTTGTTAATTTCTATAATTTTCAATATCCAAAATGCAGCTTCCTAGGTATTTATATCTTATATAATATGGTTTTACATTCAATTATCATACGTTCATCGTCTTCGCTAGAGATGTATATTCAGTTTTTCATCATTCACAATGTTCATGATCAGTGTTGCCAGAGAATACTCCATCTCATCTGGCTCCTCATAACCAAGGCTGATTGTAAGACTTCCCTGTGGATCTGCGTCTATCAGAAGCACTTTCTTTCCTGTGCCAATCCTATTCCAAGATTTACACATTGGGTGCTTGGATAGATTTAGTTCTCGGTGCCCGTTTTGTCTTTTCGGTGCTCCAATTACTCTTTTTTATATTTTTCGGTGCTCGCAAGCACCATAAAATAAAAAATACAACAATGAATTTTTACGATCATTGTTGCAAAAAATCGATGCTCCCGGCGGGAATTGAACCCACAACTAGCGCTTAGGAGTTCAAGATCCCTATATAAACACGCATATACTTAAGTCAAGCTAAATCAAGGTAAAGCCTTGATTTTACTGACTATTCTATTACATTTCGTCAAAATAAAAAACCTATTCTTCATCTCTGTAAAACACCTCTCGGTGCGCATCCGACACTCGGAGCACCCGGAGGGTTTAACTATTCAGTTCCATCCAGTTCATTCAGTTGGCCACCGTTACGAATCGGCTTCGCAACAATGATTGCTTGGTTTTCTTATTAGATTACATATATTATAACGTGTAAAGAGTCGGATGCCGATATTTTTTGACCATATTTTGCTCTGGTTTATAGTTTGTCCAGCCACCCATCAAAACTTTTCTTTGAAATCCTGTACTTGGTTCCAATCTGAATCCAGCGGAATTCATTTTTCTTTAAAAGCTCGTACACTGTAGGTCTGCTGATCCCAAGAATTTCCTGAATTTCCTTTACTGTGTAACATCTTTTTTCTGCTTCATTAGCTGTGATTGCCATAAGATTATCTCCTTTGCTTTTTCTTTATCTTAACGCGATAATCCTGGCTTGTCATCTTTATGCAAATACATCATCCAACCTCAATTCATAATAATATTTAAATATTGCAATCGGAAACTCTCTTATATAACTATCCACATCATTTTTTGTGATGCCATGTATCTGCACAAATTGAGATACTTTGTCATGGGCCACATCATAGCTTTCATCCAGATACATATCCAGATTTTTTAATAAGTCAAGTAGCTGCAGCACATAAACATTTTCTTCATTTACCGGAACCACTGGTCTTCTTACAATGAATGTTCTCTTTCCAATTGGAATTTCTCGTATTTTTGCTGCCATGTTATTGCTAACAATCTCAACTTTATTTGGAACCTGTGTTGAAATTCCCAGCTGATTGGCAAATGTATTACCAGAATAGAAACCATCTACTTTTCCACCTCTGGAAACATACTTGTACCTGGCAACCATATCTGCATTTACGCCTACATTTGTTTTTAATCGTGATTTCTTAGGCAAATAATAAATGCCGTTCTCATATTTTTGTAGTTTTCCCTCATCGCACAGCTTTTTTAGCTGCTGGTTTACTGCAGATTTTGTAATTCCCTCAATCACTATATCAGAAAAGAATATAAAAAAGAACTGTCACCCTTAGGATTCCTCCCAAAGCCAACAAATCTTAAATTTCCTCTTACATCTTGATACTCTTTGCCAAACTCGTCAGCAAAGCCGCCATCTCCGGATTGCCAAGTACTTTCATCAGCAGTTCGGGATCTACTCCCTCCGGTATCAGGCACCAATGGTCTTCATTACTGATACCGACTTGTGGTTCGCTACACTTGGCGGTAAATACCCGTGACTGGACTTGCACCAGCAAGATTAACGCCATGCTCGGCACACAAAATAAACGCGGTGGGGTTTCTTGATACCCGACCGCGTTTATCTCATAGATTTATTTGGTTTGTTTCTCTTCCTTGCGCTTTTTTACAGCTACCGCTCCTATCGCTGCCGCTGCTGCGATTCCTGCAAAGGCTATCAGCCAGATAAACGCTGCCCTACTCTCCGTATCAGAGTTATCCTTTACGCTATCCTCGGAAGCCGTCTCTGCATTCTCAGCTCCATCGCTTCCTGCTGCGCCTGTGGTATCTGTTAGGGCTGCTTCCTCCATCGAAGCCTCATCTAACACGATGGTATAGTCCGAAGCATGGGTAAATCTAAGATAAGCAAAGCCTTCCGCATCTACCTCTCCTGCACTGATGAATTCCAGTTCCCTCGTGCTTTCATTGTAGTAGAAGAGGTTTGCCACAAGCCCCTGGTTAGCTGCCCCTACGTTGATACGCAGGACTGCCTCAAAGCCAAACCTTCCTTCATAGGCAAGTGTTACATTCATCGAAGTCCTCTCGCCTGTCAGCGCATTGATGAGGTCTACCGGAATCGCATCCGACGCCTCTTCGCCATACGTTACCCTAAAGTCAATATCTCCGACCTTATCTGAGACGCTCTTTCCATTTACGGACCAGGAAATGCCACCTCCCAGGTCGAATTCTATCGTTACGTTCTTTCCTCGTATCTCATCGAATACATCGCCCGGCACTACGCTTGCACCGTTCATATCAACAGTGACCCTCTCGCCCTCTGCGCGTGCCGCTGTCTCTGCCTTAATGACCTCCCAGCCTTCCTTGCCGTCCTCTCCGCGGATAAAAGGCATTGCCTGCTCACCCTGCTCTGCAGCTGCATTGCCCTGCGGTCTTATCGGGTTTGCCGGCTGCGCCGGAGCTGGAGCCGGTACTGGCATAGGAGCGGCTCCAGGCGTCGGAGCCGGTGCCTGGTTTGCTGACTGCGCTGCCGTAGAATCCTTCCTGCCTGAGTTGCTTCCTGTGCTTCCACTGTGATGTCCGGAGCTGCTTCCGGAACTGTTACTGCTTCCTGTGCTGGAAGAGCCGCCAGATACAAGCTTTTCAATCGCCTTTTCCGCATAGTAGCCACAGTCGCTGCACGCATAGGACATGATGCCCTCCTGCGTGGTCGTTGCCGGTCTGAGCTGTCTGCTTACAAGATTCGTATGGTTCGCCGTATCCTTCGGCGTTGCAACACCGTCATCTAATTTCTTACCGCATACCAGACACCAGGTCTCACCCGTAGTTCCCTCTGCGATACAGGTTGCCTTGACAGCTCCCTTTACTTCCTTCTTTGCATGCTCGCAGCTTGCACGGGTAATCTGAATCGTAACGGTTTCCGCTTTATAGCTGCCCTTATCTGCCCCGTCATAAACTGCCGTTGCAGAAGTTACATTATCTTCTACCAGTGCTTTTGCCGCATCCGCATCATCCCATTTCCAGCCCTGTGGCAGCTTCACACTGCCGACCGTCTCACAGAATTTTGCCACGTTCATTTTACTGCCCGGCATAAACGGTGCAGCCTTTGCCTGATTAACTGTTACTGTCACACTGCCTGTCACTGCCTCATAGGAAGCAGTATCCTCCGGTGTAAAGAGATACTCGAAGGTCTTATTTCCAAGATAGGTAAGCTTCGTCGAAGGCGCCTTCCACTTGAAGGTTCCGGCTACCGATGCAGCTGCTCCAGTGCCAGTGCCAGTGCTTCCCATGCCATTGCCATAAATCGCCACACCTGTAGGCGTCTGATTGTACAGGTAATCGCCATGCGTATACGCATTTGCTGTGGCGGGCTGTGTACTGATATATGGCATTGCTTTCTTTACTGTCAGCGTTACCGTTTTTTCTATTGTCTCATAATTTTTCGTATCCGTCGGCGTGAAGATAACCGGATACGCATTGGTTCCAGGCTTTGGTACAAGGCTTGCCTCCTTAAAGCGCCAGATGCCATCAAGCATTGCGCCATCTGCGCCTCTTACCTCGCCCGGCTTCTGCGCATGGCTCTGACACCAGTCAGCCGCAATACCCGTAGGGCTGTAGTAATACGCTTCGGGAATCGGCACGCTCACAACCTTCGGCACTGCTTTTTTGACGCTGACCGTTATCATTCCCTTGCACTTCGCATACGCATCATCCGTCGGTGTAAAGGTCCATGCCGCATTGTAATCCCCTGCATCCGGTTTTTTATCCGGTTCATCAAAGGAAAGCTTTCCGGGTACTGTCTTTCCGCTCACCTTATCCTCAAAGGTTGCACTGTTAAACTGCAGGCTGGAAAGCGCCTCTCCGTAGGTTAAGGCAGCCTTCTTAAGGCTTATGCCGCCCTTTAGTTGTACCGGTAGCTGGTCTATCAGTTTTATTACGACCAGGATTCCCTGATTGGTATTTATATTATAGTTCGCAGTCGATACTGGCACAGTTATCGTTGCCTCGTCACCTACTGCACCATTTGTCTTTACTGTGTAAGAGAGCCTGCCATCCTGAGAAACGCTCACTCCTTCAAGGATGCTTTTACTGTCCGACGTCTTGACTACGTCATAGGTTACTCCACCGCAATCCTTTGGCAGAAGCGCTGCCAGGTCGATGCTGTCCGAGCCGCCCCTGAGGGACAGAAAATCTCTGTGAATGTTTGGTGGATTACAATAAGCCTGTGCGATATTAACTTCTACGGTCAATGGCTCTGCCTCTGTATAATTTATAGCTGTAGGATATAAAAGCTTAATCTTCGCGCTTCCTGCGCCCTTAATCGTTACCTCTCCTTCCCTTGAAACCGAAAGAAGCCTTGTCGCAATGTCTGCTTTATCTATATCATTACCATTTGCATCCTTTGCATCTGTGACGGTATATTCAGGAAGGTTGTCGTGGATATTATTTGTTTCTACTGCCAGAGAGAACGGAGCATCTCCATAGCTAACACTCCAGTTATCCTGATAGCCTGCAAGCTTCACAAACTCGCCCTGTGCCTTGTCAGTGTAAAGGAAACCATTTTCTCTCGTAACAGCAGCAGGGTCATCGTTGTTGATGGCCTCATAGTAGCCCTCTACCTTTATGCTGTAATTTCCACTGGTTGAAGCTTCCTTAATCCCAAACGCCCACTTGCCAGCATCACCATCCGGCTTTGTTGCCTCCGCATCTGTCCAAAAATCTAATTCCTTCCAAAATTCTGCCTCCGTATCGCCAGCCGCCAATGTTCCACTTACGATTTTAAATTTAAGCTTTTCCATTCCCGGGAAAATTTTTCCGTAGGTTCTGTGCATATTTTCAACCTTAATCGTAATCGGGCGCGGTGCAATCGTCGGCGTAACCTCCACAACTGCCGCTTCATAGGTATCGCCATAGCTTGTATCCGGTGTAAAGGTTACCAGACATTTCCCGGTATCATTCATCTGCCATATATGCGTATCATCGCCTGTCTGCACAGTCCACGTACCGGTAATGGTCTCATCACCATACCTGGCAACGCCGTACTTCGTTATCTCTAAATCCGCAGTCTTATCGCCATAAACGCCGCTTACTTCCGGAAGTGTCGTAACCCCCGGCATCGCCTTTGTCGTGGTAAATTCAATAGCAGGCTCCGTTAATGCCGTTATATTGCCTGCCTTGTCAATGGCTGCTATCCAGACTGCAGTTTTCTTACTTGGATACAATGGAAACTTTCCAAAATTACCTATTTCAATTTTATTATCACCTTTTGTTCCTGTCGTTTTGAAGATTGCAGGTGTCCAACTCGCAACAAAGTTTTGGTTAGCATTACTCTCCTTAAGTCCATCCTTACGAACTTCCCATTGTCCACAATAAAGATTTTCGTCCGGTTTAAAATTCCACCCATTGCGGGGCGCCCATTTTCCATCGTTTTCGACAGCGAACTGTGGGTACTTTGGCTCACCTTTCATATAACTTTCAATATCTCTTTTGCAGTCGTCGTAGGTGTAGTCAGTAACCCCGTCAAATACTCCTTCGGATACAAAGAACCACATCAGCGTTGCATCCTCGCTCAGGTTAACCTTGAGTGTTGCCTCAGTATCCTTCAGCGTACCGTCTTCTTTCTTCGGCTCAGTTACTGTCACGACAGGAGCGCTCGCATCCTGTACCAGTCCTTCGGTACAGATATAATCGCTCTGATTTCCTGCGTTATCCATCGCATAAGCATAGACTACATAGCTACCATCCTCGCCTAATGCGCCATGAATGGTTGCACTGTCCGACAGCCAGTTTCCTGCATCTACCTGCGTAAATTTACCATCGGCTGCCAGAGTGTCCAGTTCTGCTTTGGTCTTTCCCGTTGCCGAAGCAGTGTCTGTGATCTGGTCAATATAATAGTAATACTTAGATACCCCACTTACCTTATTCACGCCCTCTTTTGCATCGTTTGCATGAATCTTAATATCCAGTGTTGTATCATTGTAGAGGTGTCCGAAGCTGATCTTATTTAAAAGTGTTCTCCACCAGTTATCTTTGATCTGGATGCCATAACCATCTTCCTTGCCATCTGCATCTGCCCAGGTCGGTACGGTGGTATCAATGTTTATCGTAATCTCTACAGGAACAATAGATTGATTCCATGGGTCTTTTCCATATAAAGTTACGGTATGCGTGCCTTCTTCCTTAAAGGTATAACCCGGATTTTTGCCTGCAACCGCATCTTCCAGGCTTGCATAAAACACAACTTCATCGCTTACAATGGCATATTTTCCTTTGGCGGTCCGATATACTATATTTTTCCAGTCAGATACTGGATTGTCTGATGTTACATCATTTTCCGTAAACGTAGCAGGTATGCCGTTTTTCCACCAGTTGGAATCCTCATTGTACCAACAATTCTTGGATACCGTGGTCTGTGCCAGAGTAAACGCATGGGCAATGTCAAAGTATCTGACGAGCTCACCCTTATAATTGCCAATTCCGGTAAAGGTAATCTTTCCATCTCTTTTACCGTTTGTCACCTCCGTATTATTCTCAGCACTTACGGTGAAATCTTTGTCTTTGTCCAGAACTCCCTGGTCATTTCCCGGCTCATTTTTCCGGTTTGAATCTGTGATTCCTCTATCCCAGTTTTCAGGAATGATCGGCATACCGGTGTAATATACCGTGATACCTATATCATCCAGATGGATCACGGAATCTGTTAAACTTCTCGGCTCAATGGTCGCTTTCACGCCAATAGGGAGAGAAGCACACATATTTTTTCTAGCTTCATGTATAGAAACATAAATTGTATAGTTTCCGGCATTGGTTATCATATGATTCTCTGTAACCGGATCATTTATTTGTTTATAACCTTGAGAAACTCCATTTTCATAATACGTAAGTACAAAATAATAGGTAAAATTGCTGGCAAATCCATCCGTTTCCATTGTTTTTCCAGTACAGGGTACGATCAGTCCATCAGCAACCGGAATCATTGTCTGGCTATCAACAGCGTCTGCCTTAAGTCTGATGGTTCCATACTGAACAGCTCCATGGGCTTTCCCATCATAGGTTCCCTGATAGCCACTAAAGCCTTCTCCCACAACTTCACCATATCCAATCGTGAAATAGTGCTCAATCGTGCCGTAATAGCTGCCCTGTCCGGTGATCGTAACTTTCGGTGCTTCATCAGCCTTGAAATCGCTTCCACCTTCTTCATTCCTGTAGCAGTCTATATTATTGGCATAGACCACATAATAATTTGCTTTGGAAATGTCTGCATTTGCAGGGTCTGTGGAATCCTGTGCCAATTCTCTGCCTGATTTATATGAGGGCCCAGTCAGCGACTTATTGCCATTCGCAGTATCCAGTGTAACTCCTGTCATCACCTGCGGATAGCTGTCGTAGGTACGGCCTACCAGACCTTCGATATGAAGGTGTCCATTTTTATAGGCTTCCGCAAGGTCAGTCCTTTTACAGTTGCTGCAATAGCCATAGTCATCCTTCGTATGTGCCTTAAGGGTTACCTTGGAAGACGGCATCGTGAAGGAAAGGTCTGTCGTATCTATCGTTACTGCTTTGCCACCATAAGGCTCATAAGAGCAGACCTCGCCCGTGACCTTAATTTTCTGGTCCGTCGTACCTCCATTGCTGTACAGTCCGTAGGTTGCACCGTCCCTCTGCGTGACATTTGTGTCATTTTCTTTGTCTGTGGGCAGAGTGATACCACCAAGCTCTATCGGAAACCATACCTTAAATGCGCTGGCTCCTTGCTCTATTCTGCTGGCAATATCGCCAGCAGAGTCATGATTGCAGTAGATGCTGGCATTCAGATTACTTTCATCTCCTGTAAACGTATCAGGTATTTTTGCTCCCTTCTCTATAACTATCTCAGCCTTGCCAGAAGGAACCGTTACATCCTTTAGTCCAGCTACACCCTCGCCCAGCCGCAGTACAGCGGCATCCTGCGCCTGTGTACCTTTCGTATTACCAAGAAAGGCTATGTTTCCAACCACGTTTATATTTTCTATGGTAACATCCTGCTCCCCTGTCTTAAACAGGCTGTTTACCCTACCCGTCAAGGTATGTGGCTCATCACCCTCTGAACGCAGCGTTATCTCAGCTGGGAGATACTTTTTATTAGCCAACGCATAACCCCTAGTAGCTTCTGCATCCTTCAGCAGCAGAATTTCCAGCTTCTTCCACGTCGTATATTCCTGCAGATTGTTCAAATTCGATTCCGTAGCTTCCAGACAACTCATAGCAGCATCCCATGTCAGAAAGTACTTTGTTTTTGTCTTACCGTCATTTTTCTCTATCTGAAACTTTACAACAGCCAAAGATACATCCTCCGGTGTATCAGCGGGAAGTACCTTTACATTGTTCAGCGTTTTTTCCATTCTGCTTATATCGGTCTTAATACCGGCTGAATAAAAAGCATAGCCTTCTGCCAGCGTATCCGCGATAGCATAGCGCTGTTCTTCATCAAGCAAATCGTCATTGCTTCCAGGAAAAGCAACCAGAGTAATTATCTTATACTCACCACCTGAAAGCATTACTTCTGCACGCAGCTTGATACTGTGGTCTATCTGCAAAGTATCTATCTTTGTATCAGCTCCGGATACGCTAAGAGCCGCACCGCCGTATACTCGAACCTCTCCTCCATCATACGCACCTCCGGTAATTGTACAGGAAATGCCTGTATTGTCGCTATTAGCATTTCCAATATAAATACTTTGGCTGTAATAACCGCCTTTTAATTCTCCAGTCGCACCGCTGGAAAATCTCAAGTTCTTCGTATAATTACCATTCTCTACCGTAAGCTTTGCTTTGTTCTGAATAGAAATTTGGGCGCTCAGTGTTCCATTCTGCCCAGCACTTGTGTCTTTAAAGACTGCCTCCACACCTTCGCCAGTGATATAAAGACCCTTTCCTGTAACGGTACAGCAATTAAGATCCATACAAAAGCTGACCTTTTTTGTACCCCCATCTATTTTCCACTCGCTTCCTGACTCAGAAATATTTTTCAGGATTTTCAACGTAATTTCAAGGTCTGCATCCGCATCAGCAGCATTTACTGTAGCTTTAACTGCATCGAATGCTTTCGTAAGTGTTGCATAACGTGTTGTATTCCCACCTACCGTAACTTCCGCAACACCTTCTTCTACCGTAAAGACAGCCTTTTTGGAGGTCGCCGTATATTCACCGCAGGTCGCTACACAGTAGTATTGATAGGTGCCTGCCGAAAGTCCTGTAGGGATCTTGTAGATTGCAGATTTTGCATCTCCCTTCGTTTGTTCTACTTTGGTCGTTGTTTTTCCATTTATTGTTTCATCAGCATACCACTGGTAGGAGATACTGCCACTGCCAGATTCCGCTTTTACGGTTAGCTCAGGCGCCTCGGAAGCGGTATAGTTTTCCATCACAATTTCCGCTCCGCTTGAAATCGTAGGATGCGTTGTGAAATAGAGCGGACTTTTAACAGCCGTTACCTTTCTCCCTTTGTCTGTCCCCCTGGCTGTTAGGTCTGCATAGGTACCATCCTCATACTTTAAGGTATAGCCGACCTTCAGAAGGTTCTGCAGGGTTTTCTTAGAATTATTAGCTTCAATCGCACAGCCTGAAACAGGGGCAAAGGTTCCTCCTGCAATCTGGCTGTTATCGGGCAGTAAAAGACGTCCGTTAAATCTTCCATTCTCGATGTCTACGGCTACCTTACCATAGCTGGTATTCATTATAGTACCTTTGCCAGCATCTGCCGTTAAAGTAGCGCCTTTCTTAATTGTAATCTTAACGCTGGCAGTTCTAACATAGCTTCCAAAGCCGACGCAGTAACCCCCACTGTTCTCATTTTTAATAACTGCGCCTTCGCTAATGGTACAGTCGGAGCAACTGTCCGTAAACATAATGATGCCATAGCCAACCCCAACATTTCCGGTTACCTCCGTATTGGTAATTGTACAGGCTTTACCGTTATCAATAGTAATGGTACCTACCTGATCACTACTACTTCCACTAATACTTGCATTGTCAATGGTACAGGTCACACCGTCCCACAGCGCAACTGTGGAACCGGTTCCAGCATTTTTGATTGTGACACGCTCAATTTTCAGTATTGAATCATCCTCTGCAGTTACCAGTCCATCCCCTTGAAATTTATTGCCATAGTCATAGTTGCCTGTAATTGTTCCCTTATTCGAGCCGGATGAGGTAATTGTTATATTTACTCTTTTAAAATATAAACGTGCATTGCCCCCCTGTAGTGTCAATGTATGGCCATCCAAATCCAGCTCTATCTCTTTTGCCAACCTTGTATCAATGGTAAGCGTACTTGTTATAGAGGCATCATCCTTCAACAGTTTAATGGAAACTTTTTGCAGTCCTACGCTTTTCTTATCGTTAATCCATGTTGCAAGGTCCTGAGCGGTATAGGGGGCTTTCTTCGTTCCATCAGCATTCGTTTCTGTTACCTCAATCGTTCCATCAGCCAGCAGTGCAATCCCATATTCGCCTACGAGCACATAAATGGTCGGAAGCTCCACGTCTTTACCCAATACGAGCTGATTGCCGTCTCCATCCTCATCCGGCAGTACCGGCGTATAGGCATAGCAGAAGCCGTTTGACGCTTCACTGCTGTCAAATTCTTCTGCGTCGCTCTCTTCCACATTCAGCTCCCACTTGATGTTTTTCAGACGGATTTTCTCCGTCGTTGTCTCTGTCTCAGAGGAAGCTGCTGCGTCAGAACTGCCTGTCGTCTTTACACTGTCTGCATTATCGGATGTAGATGCTGTGTCGGTTTTCTTTGCATTGTCTGCACCGTCGGATGTGGCTGCTGTGTCAGAGGCATCGTCCTTCTCTGCCGCGTATACTATGAGTTTATGCGGCAGAAGGGCATCCGCCATCTGTCCAATAAGCGCACCAAAAGCAGAGGGTAGGTCGGCACGTGCCTGTGTATCCTCTGTATCAGAGCTGCTAGAGCCATTTGGGTTGTTTGATTTGTCAGAATTTCCAGAATCCTTTGATGTATCCGAATCCTTTGTATCTGCATTTCCATTGTCAGAAGCACCAGACTTATCGGAAGCATCCGCATTGCCGGAATCGCCATTCTTTTCATCTGAGGATTCTGTATCCTTCTTATCATCAGAGGACGCAGTATCTCCATTACTGTCATCCTTCTGCGCATCGTCCTTCTCTGTATCTCCCGTCTCGGAAGCGTCCGCATTGCCGGAATCGCCATCCTTTTCATCTGAGGATTCTGTATCCTTCTTATCATCAGAGGACGCAGTATCTCCATTACTGTCATCCTTCTGCGCATCGTCCTTCTCTGTATCTCCCGTCTCGGAAGCATCTTCTTCATCGTCGGCTTCCTTTTCATCCGCCTGCGTGGTCTTTTCTACCGTAACGGTCAGGCTGGTCGGAAACTTGATGTCGCTCTCAAGCGCACCGATGGGCAGGGTCTGCTCCGTGATGTCCTTTGAAAGCTCCTCAAAGGAAACAATAGTCGTTTTACCTGTCTCACTTTCATCGGTCTTTGCAGAAACCGAGAGTGCGGACAGGTCTACAGTATTGGCAACCATCGCAACGGTCAAGCCCATCACAAGTATGCGCTTACGCAGCTCCCTCCGCCTGATTTTTTCATGGGTCTGCTGCCAATCCCTCTCTGGCATGGTGTTTTTCTTTTTCATGTAAACTCCTCTCTTTTACCCTTTTTCCTGAAGCAGCCGGGATACTGCCTCCCGCAGCTGATATTCCGTCACAGGCTTCACCAAAAAGGTGTCCGCCTGCATCCTGCGGCTTTGGGGTTCAAACTCTGCCTGATCGCTGATCCACAGGAGAGGGACATCCTTGCTGTACCCCCGTATGCTCATGCAGAAATTCATCCCCCTGGCTCCGTCCTCCATGACCACCACAGCATCATAAGGCCCATCCCGCTGCATGGCATAGGTACAAAACACGCCGTTATCAAAGCGGTCTACTTTGCCCAGCTTCATCAGCAAAGCGGTTTCTTTTTCTTTCTGGCTATAACTGCATAGCGCAATTCGCATGTTCGCACCTCCATTTCATGATGGGTTTTATCGCCTCATATAGCTCCTGATCGGAGCAGTCTGCTGGAAGAAACACAGGGATACGCAGGTGATACGCAATCAGGGCAAAGTTTTCATCATCACTCCACCAGACAAGCGGTACTTCCGGAGCCAGCCGCTTCGCCTGTATGGCCGCCTCCAGTCCCTTTGCTCCGGTCATGGCGATGACAACCGCATGGTAGCGGCTTCGCCGGAGTGCCTGGGCAAGCTGGTTCTCATTCCACAATTCGTCAATCGCAAGCTGCCCATCCCCATCAAAAAGGGAGCGCAGCCTGCTTTCAAACCATTCCACATTTCTCAGCTCCGTACAAAGTGCGATTTTCATGCTGAGCCTCCTTTCCTGAAAAAAAATAAAAAAAAGAATCCTGCTCGCAGGATTCTCCGCCTGCGGCGGGTCGCTTCTGCGACATACTTCCTAACCGCCGCAGTGCGATCCTCGCGGAGCGTTTTATGTGATAGGAATTTCCTATCACATAAAAAACCAGACCTTCTCATCGGAAAGTCTGGTAGTATAATTAGGATAGCATCTTGTCAAGGGAAATACAACCGACTTTGTTTAAGACGCAGGTTTCCTGTTTAAGACGCAAGTTTTTTCCTGCGGTTTTATGTTATACTAATATTGGATTATTGTGCAAAGGAGATGGCACGATGCAGATTGCGATTGTGGATGACAGAGCAGAGGACAGAGAAGAACTGTCTGCCTGCCTGGAAAATTATATGAAAAAGCATCAGCTGGACTATACGCTGACAGAATTTGAGGACGGAGAGAATTTTCTGAAAGCTGCCGCCCAGGTCAATTTTCAGCTTGTCTTTATGGACATCTATATGGAGAACATGGATGGAATGGAAGCCGCCAGAAGGCTGCGCCAGAAAAACAGGCTTTGTAAGATCGTTTTTCTGACCATTACAGAAGATTATGCCCGGATGGGGTACAGCCTGTCCGCCAGCTATTATCTGCTGAAGCCTCTTTCGCTCCATCAGGCAGATTTTGAAGAAGCGATGGAGCTGTGCCAGCTAAAACCGCCCTATGAAGTGATGACACTTTCGGTTATGGCTGACCGTCAAAAGCTGGAACTTCCCACAGAGAAAATTCTATACATAGATTATCAAAACCGTATGACACGGATTCATACGGCGGAACGCGTGATACCGGTAAGCGGAGGTTTTCAGGAGGTCACTGCCGCATTGCAGAAGGACAAGCGTTTTTTGCCCTGCTACCGGGGCGTTTTAATCAACATGGATTATATCAGCCAGGTTGACAGCCAAACCTTCCGTTTGATAAACGGGGAGGCACTTCCGATTGCTCTCCGCAATGGAAAACAGCTGCGGGAAACCTACCGTCAGTATGTTTTCTCTGGAATGGGGCGTATCGTATGAGAATGAAACAAATACGCAGGCGTATTCTTGGGGGCTGTCTGGCCTGCCTCCTCTGCCTGACCGGCAGTATCCCCGCATTTGCCGCTGGAACTGCAACCCCAGCCAATGCCGATGGAATAACAGGAAATCCGCCAGGTTTAGAAAACAAAGCTTCAGGGGCACTGGATAGCGGAACCCCGGAAACACCGGAAGAAATACCCCTCGTCCTTGTCACGGAAATACAAAAGGAAGGCGAACTGCTCTCTCTGCCGGCTTTTACCCTGCCCCTTAGAACCACACCGTCTGATGATGACCTGGAGGAAATTTATCAGCTGGCCCTTCAGTATCAGACCGTTTGCGCCACTGTAACAGCCGGTGAAGAAATCCGGCAGGAAACATTTTCTGTCGCATGGGATTTTTCAGCCATTGACCAGACCACTCCAGGCGAATATACCGCAACAGGCCGGATTGAACTGCCTGAAGGGTATGCCTTTGGTGAAGCTGTATTGCAGGAGCTGCAGATTCCCGTCCGGATAGAAGAAATGCCGCCTGCTGTCATTACCTCCATAGAGCAATGGTATCCTTATACAAATGCATTTGCGCTCCCACAGGGCAGCGAAGTTGAAGCGCTGGAAGAATTATTCGCCGCCTCCCCGTATTATCTGGAATGCTATGCGGAGAACGGAACCAGCTACACCGCTGTGGTGGAATGGGATTTTTCGTGTATTGATCTGAATACTGTGGGACTGTACCATGCAACAGGAAGGCTGACCGCACCGGAAAATACCGTATTTGCGGATCGTGTCGATTTCCCTGAAATTACAATTCCTGTTTCTGTTCAGGCTCCGGATAGACCAGACATTAACTGTTTTCTGGCCGCCAGAGGAAACCTTTATTTTCCCTGGGTCACACCGCCGGGAGAACAGGATAAGATCAGTGTATGGCTGTCCGAAAACAACGGTTCATGGAACCAGCTGGAAAATGGCATTTACGTGGGACGGGAAATGCTCTCGATTGCCACCCGTCTGCTGACGCCGGGCAGCGGTTACCGTCTTCAGGTTGATTATGACGGCGGACAGACCGGCATCCTGTCCTTTACCTACGCAGATGAAATTGTCCTTGAAGGGTATCATGAAGGCGACCGGGATGGAGGGGATGCAGGCGGAAATCCACCCGACACCATCATTCAGCCGCCTCCTGAAGATACCGACGATCAGGATGACGGTTTCGCAGACAGGCCCTCCACAAAGCCTTTAAGATCGCCTGCAACAAATGGCGGTGGAACGGATTCCGATGATTCTGAAAAAGCACCACCGGTCAGCGGGGAAAATGATCCTGCGGATCACAAGCCTTCCGATCCATCCTGGGATGGAAAGGATGATTCCATAGATATAGATAAAGACGATTTCCCATCGGAACAGGCAAACGGTGATACAGAGGAAGATGCGGATTCCAAAAGCCCTGCTTTTTCAGAGTTCTTCGATGAAACCACTGACCGGATTTCCGGCACACGCTTTTTGATGATGCTGCAAACAGGGGAGCAAAGAGCCGTCTTTTCCAAACAGGGAATCACCATCAGCATACCCAAAGACGCCTTGCCGGAGGGTATCCAAAACGAAGATCAGATTGAAGTCATCATCCAAAAGGATACGGATGGCGGTTTTTCTTTTTCGTTTTCCATCAATGGAACTGTGCTCAACTCCCTGCCGGATGTATCTGTCATGCTGCCCTATCCAAATGACCCGGCAGCCGGCACATTGTTCCTTTGTGATGAAAGCGGCGTGGAAGTTCCCATGACCGGTTACGACGATACGGCGAAAGCCGCTTCCTTTCAGATCAGCCATACAGGGACTTACACCATTGTGGGAAAGGAAGATACCGCTTCCCTGGCACATGCTGCCGACACAGAGCACAGCTGGCCGCCCATATTCTTTTTCATTCCGGTCTGTCTGGTTCTTCTGTCTGCCGGTGAATTTTTCCTAAGGAGGAGGCGAAAATAAGATGGTATCTTCTGTGGTAAAAAAATATGCTGCCTTATGTATGGTCTGCCTGTGCTCATCCCTGTTTTTTCTTGGCCTGTATCAGTTCAATAATAAATATGGTCAGCACACAATCCAGGCGGCAAATGGGATTCTGGCGCTTTCTGAGGAAGAACTTCAAAAGTCACCGGTGCACTTTCTGGTATCCGGCTGGGCATTTTATCCTGACGCGCTTTTGACCCCGGAAGAAATACGGGATGAAAGCCATTATATGCGCTACCTTTCCATCGGAGAGCAGACCAATTTTTCCAGTCCTGCAAGCCCTTCTCCCTATGGCTGCGGAACTTACCAGATGACATTCTTTCTGCCGGAACGGAAGGAAGTGTATGCACTGGAAATCCCGGAAGTGTTTTCTGCTTACAACCTTTATCTGGATCAAGACCTGATCCTGCAAATGGGGGAACCTGCACATGGGACACCATTGGTTCAAAACCGCATGGTCACTTTTCATGGCGGAAAACCGGTCACACTCACCATAGCGGTCAGCAACTATGACCACTTTTACGGAGGGATTGTTTATCCGCCTGCTTTCGGAACGATGCTGGCGGTCAATACAACCAGAGGAATCCGGTTTGCATTCTGCCTGTTTGGCTGTACAGTTACCTTTGTCTGTGCGCTGCTGTCCTTTTATTTCAGCCGCCGGATGAAACAGAAAAATACATTCCTGTTCGGACTGATCTGCCTTGCCATGTGCGGCCTGTCATCCTATCCTGTGCTTCATATGCTGGCTGCGGTTCCCGTATTCCCCTGGTACACGATTGAACTGTTCTGTATCTATCTGGTTACCTGGCTGATTGTAGTTCTGCAAAACCGGATATGCAGGCCGGGCTTCCTGCCTGCGGCCATCAGTAATGGGGTGGGCGCTGCCTTCCTGGTATATGCGTTTGTGTATGGCATGATGGCTTCCCATCTCTCCCTTGGAGCGATTCGTTTCTTCTCTGCATCGGTCTTTTGTTATAAGGCGGCATCTGCACTCTATCTGCTTATCATCGCTGTGCTTGCCATTCACAGAGGAGAAAAACGGAGCAGGCCGATCTTCTATGCTGCGGCAGCGGCAACCTGCGCCTTTATATGGGATCGCCTTCTGCCGGTTTATGAGCCGGTTATCGGCGGTTGGTTTGTGGAATGGGGCAGCTTTTTCATAGCAGCCGCCATCGGTTATTCCCTCTGGCGCGATGTGGTAGAAGGGTATGGAAACAGCCTGATTTTCCAGGAAGAACGCAAGCAGGTCATCCGTCAGCTTTCTATGCAGACCGAATACAGCCGTCAGGTTTCTGAAGCAGCGGCAGAAAACAGAAGGCTGATTCACGACATCAAACACCATCTGCGCACCATAGACCGCATGGCCTCCGAACGTGGGCAGACGGAGATCTGCTCCTTCCTGTTACAGGTAGAGGAACAGGTTGCGGCATCATTAGGTCACTCCCATGTCGCGTTCTGCAAAAATCCCGTTGTAAATGCGCTGATTGAATACTACTACGGCATGGCGCAGACACAAGGGACAGAAT
>ERZ791884.1193-NODE-1193-length-19926-cov-3.708772_pt1 | contig 19926 bp, 23 predicted proteins | sample MGYA00509941_ERZ791884 | MGnify/ENA primary metagenome ERZ791884 (study PRJEB30046, sample SAMN00792095) | human gut metagenome | study: EMG produced TPA metagenomics assembly of the A metagenome-wide association study of gut microbiota in type 2... | reverse complement strand
ATCTTTTAAACTAATTGCTTCATAATATGGTATCACTTTATATGCATTAAAATCATAAAAGCCATTATATAACAATTTTGATAATATACACTGTATTTTAAAATATCTTTCATAATCTTTTAATGTTGTTCTAAATGGTAATCTTTCTAACATTTTTATTTTCTTTATTTCATTAGGAATGTCTTCATTAAATGCATTATATACATCAATTATTCTTCTTTTTTGTTTTTCTTTATATTTATTTACTTCATCTTTTAATTGTTTTTCTACTTCTATGTTGACAAAATTTCTAAAAAACATCCTTACTCCATCCTCGTTATATTCTTTTTCTTGAAGCAAGTTTATTACATCTTTTTGACATTCTTTTTTTACTGTATTATCCACGTTTTACCTCATCTATTTTATTTTTTCAAGTACTTTTACTTTTCCTTTTACCAAATATTCATTTGTATAATCTGGTACATGTTTAAAGTTTGGATGCCAATAATTATATGCACTTTCATAAACATCTTTATAACTTAACTCTTCATCTGGTATTAATTGTTCATTTGTTTTAAATATTTCACCACTTGCTTCTACTCTATATAATTTATAGTTATTTGTTTGCAAAGCATTTACCCAATAATCTACTCCTTTTTCATCTGTTAAATAAATTGTATGTAATCTACTAGGTAGTGTACTAGCATTATCTTTTCTATAATTTTCTAATGCTGTTTCTCTTTTAAACATATTTCCATAATAAGAAGCACGATATGATAATTTTAAAATTTCTTCTAGTTCCTGTTTTGAAAAAACTCTACCACTATTTAATTTAAATAAAACTCTTGCTAAATATTCATGTATATTAATATCGATTATATTGCCTTCTACATCAGAAGCTTTCATTTTAGTTGTAAACTCATTATATCTTTTAAGCATTCCATTCTTAAATTTATCATCCACTTTTATCTCTTTATTTTCTTTCCAGAACTTACCTGCACTATCATTACCCTCAATTTTATGTATATGATATAATTCTTGTTTTTCCATATTATAGTTCCTTTCTAGGTACATAACTAGGAAATGCTACTAAAGGCAAATCAGAGAGTCTTAAACATATTCCTTTTTTTTCTGGATCAATTCTACTTTGATCAAAGAACATATTACTCTTGATACCAGTAATTAAATTTTCTACAGTATAATATTCATCATGATTATGTATTACTTTGAATAATTTTCTTTCACCATTCACATATTCAATTTTATACATTTCATATTCAATACCATTTCTAATTGATTCTTGTAGTTTATTATATTCATTTAAAGATAAAGTTAATTCGCCTCCATTATTATAGGATGTCTTAACTTCGATTAATTTAACTTCACCTGTTATTACATTACTAATTATAATATCATAACCAAATAATTCACCAACATCTTTTGAAACCCACTTTATTTCTTCTTCTGGTTTTAAATTTTCTCTTAACATATTATATATTTCAAGTTCACCATATCTTCCTAATACGCTATTTCTTTTTTCTTCAATAAGATTATCAATTTTTTCAAAATCACTTTTTATACCATCTGGATTTTTATAAGGATTACCATAATTACAAAATATATTCCCAATTGATTTTTTATTATTTAGATTTATTCCGTTATAGTCAAAATAACCTCTAACAGCTTGAATATTTACTTCAGGAACAGCATTATAATATTTTATATTATCATATATGCATGAAGAATGTGTTATATAAAGGACACAATCTAAATAATCTTGTATTAAATTATACCTTATCATATCCTTTGTTTTAGTTCTAAATGGTAACTTTTCACACATTAAAACCTTTTTTAATTCTGGTGATAATTTTAAAGAATTAAATACTGCATAAGTTTCTTGTATTTTACTTTGTTGCATTTTAATATATCTATCTGTATCATAGAATAATTCTGAAGACATAGGTATACTAGCATTATCCTTTAAAAATTGATCTACCTTTTCTTTATCATAATCCTCATTATTTAATAGATTTCTTATTTGACTTTGTCCTTCAAAATTAGATATCTTTCCCATAAAAATCCCCCTTATAAAAGCTTATTTATAATAACATCAATTAATAAAATAATCAAGGCATATGTTATAATTATTATAGAAGTACAAATATGTATAACAAAAATCTTTTTAATAAGTGGTAAAGCCTGGTATGATATGAATAACAAATTACTTCCTAGTGGTATTGTTATGCAGAAACTATTAGGTATATTAGACGTTAAATTAGAAGATACATATTTTTTAGAAACAATAAAATGTTATCTAAGAATAGAAAATATTTAAAACATTGTAGTAAAAACTGCAAACAGTATTTGATTAAGCAATTAAGTATAATAAAACCAAGAATTATATTATCACTTGGTGACGCTGCTTCCAAAACTATACTTGATATTAAGTACAAAAAATTTAGTGATATTGTAGGCAAAGAATTTTTAGTTAATGGTATTAAAGTTATACCAATATATCACCCTTCACCTATATCACCACTTAGCTATAAAGGTAATATTACAATATTTGAAAAATTAAAAAAAGACTTATATTATTAAAATATAAGTTTTTTTAGTAAAATTAATTGTTTCTTTTATATAATACATGAGTATATTTAATACCGTTTTCTTCATTTTTATCTAATATTATTTTACTATAATTAGATTTATCAAATTCTGGAAAATAAGTATCTGCTTCTTTGTCACTTGCATCAATTTCTGTCAAATATAATTTTGATGCATAATCTATAAATTCTTTATATATACTAGCTCCACCAATTATAAAAACTTCTTCTTTTTTATTTTTATAATCTATAAGGAATTCTCTTATACTTTTGTATATTAAAACTTTATCAATATTTTGATGTGTAATTACAATATTATTTCTTTGTGGTAATGGTTTACCAATTGAATGAAAAGTATTTGCGCCCATTACAACAGTTTTACCAATAGTTTTTTCTTTAAAGAACTTTAAATCATTAGGTATATTCCATATAAGTTCATTATTTTTACCAAGTTCATTATTTTTTCCAATTGCCGCTATAATAGATAAATCCATATATAAAACTCCTTCACTTTCATAAAAATACTATCATTAAATAATCAAATAATCAAGAAAAAAAGACTTATATAAGCCTTAAATTCTATATTCATAAATTTTATTCTTTATAAAATAAATATTTTTCTGGTAAAGAATAAAAATCTTCTTCATCTTTACTAAAATAATGATCTTCATTTAAAATAACTTTAATATCTACTCTATTTGACTTAATGTTCTTAATATTTTCAAGTAAATTAATAGAATAATCAAGTGATCCATACACAATTGTTACTTTTTCATTATTAAAATTATTAAGATTATTTTTTATTAAATTTATATCATAAATTAAAGGCATATTTACAAGTAACATTCTTTTTATTTTAGGATAATTTATACCAAAATATGCACCTATTAACGCACCATTTGAAAAACCTAAATAATATACTTTATAATCTTCAAATTTTGATGTATATTTTTCTATTACGGTAAATGCATTATCAAGAGGATTATTTCCATCAAATGGATTTGATGAACATATAACTGTACATTTATACTTTTTATTTAATCTTTTAGCCATTTTAATATATTTATTATTGTAACCATATATTGAACCATTTTGTCCGGATTTTATAAAAACAATTGTATTATTTCCTTCAATTATTCCATATTCAATTACCGCAATATCTTCTAAATTAGATTTAACTATTTTATCAAATTTTAATTCGTTCATAGTAAATTTTCTCTATTCTTCTATTAATTTTAACATTTTAATGCCATTACTTTTTCTACTTATTTTATCATACAAAGAATTTTCTATTTTCGATGTTTCTATTGTTTCATATTCAACATCCATATGTTTAATGCTACTTAAGCAAAGCAATGCATCATTTACTATTTTGTATAAAAATACTAATTCTTTATCATTTAACAAATCATTTTTATCAGTTATATTAGATAGATTAAACTCTTCTTTAAAGCAAACCTCTTTATAATTTTGTTCTTTATTATTTTTGACAGAATTTAAAATTTTTTCTATTTCTTCTTTTTCATAATCATAAACGTATTGCATAATTACTTTAAACGCTTCTAATTCTGATATATTATATTTATTAAAAAAACCTTCAAGTTCTTCTTTGCTCATATCAAATGTTTCCATTATTCTGATTTTACCTTCATTAAAACTCCATCTACAGTTTTATAAACTCTTTTAGAATTTTTATTAATTTTATTAATTATTTCACTTTCTAAGTCTACACCTAATATTTCTGATAATCCCATTGTAAATATAACAACATCTGCAAGTTCTTCACCAACATCATCTTTTTTCTTAAGCCAAGCATCATATGCTTCTGCAAGTTCTGCATATGTTAAACAAAATTCTTTGTTTACATCTGTTGTATTAAATCCTTTATCAACTTTATTTTGATAAACATCTTTTTGTAATTTTCCAAAATCCATCATTTTTATGCACTCCTTTATTTATTATTTTCTTTAGCTTCTTCTATATATTTTTTTATTAAAAATTTAGTTAAGATAACATCTGCATCTGCTAAATCATAATCTAATAGTTCTTCAATTGCTACCCATTTATAATCTGAATGAATATTTAATTTAAAATCACCACTTATATAATCACATTCATATAATTTTAAATCTACTATATGACCTGGATATTCACATATACTATGTGTAATATAATCATTTATTTTTGTATTAATTCCAAGTACTTCAGTAAATGCTCTATCAAGAGTTTTCTTTTCATCTTCAAGCCCTACTCTTCTTCCACCTGGAAATTCCCATTTACCATATAAATGATCTTCTTTTTTTCTTTGTGCAATTAAGCATTTTCCATCTTTCATAATTAATCCACATACAACATCTAATATTTTTTTCTTAGGTGATACATTAGTTATTTCAAATGGAATACCATTTTTTTTAACAACTTGTTTTAAAAATAAATTTATCGCAGAACTCATTGATAAACCAAGTTCAGTTAATACATCTGTTGCTTCTTTTTTTACATTACTATCTACTTGTATGTTAATAGCACTTGTTTTATTTTCCATTTTTTTACCTCACAATACATTATTTCTTTTTTATTAAATTTAATTTTATAACATTTTTTGTTGCTATTGAATTTAAAGAATCTGTTATTTTGTATAATTCAAGCAATTCATGTTCGACATTAATATTTGGTTCAGATAATTTAATATCTTCAAAATATTTTTTAGCATCATTTGCAAATTGTAATAAATATTTTGCCTCTCTCTTAGTTAAAAAATCTGATTTTTTATTAATCATAGACATTGAAGGTGTATAGTGACGCATAAAAAATCCATAATCTTCACTAACTTCATCATCAGCATCTTTAAATACCTTTCTAATTGCAGTTTGTGCTTCTACTGTATCAACATCTTTTGCATAATTTAAAACTGTATTCATTGCAGTTAACTCAACTAAATCGTACTTACTAAATAAATCCAATAATTCTTCCTTTGTCATTTTTTCACTTACATTTTCCATAAATTTCTCAACCTCCTGAATTAAATATATCACTAGAAAAATTCGTTGTCAACGCTTTTCTACAATTTTACTACAATATTACTACATTATATAAAAAATCTCATTTTATTGAGATTTTGTTTTAATTTATATTTTAGTCATCTTCTAATCCATCATTCCAATCTTCTGAAATACAATTACTTTCATAATACATCTCTGATAAATTTTTTAACCTATCAAAAACTTTTTTTATTCCTTTTTTAGATTTACAATAATTTGATATTCTGTTTTTCTTAATACCTATAGAACAAGCTTCTGTATATGAATCAATATCAGCACCTAAAAATATAAATTCCCAATTATTATGATTTTCAATTAATTTTTTTATCATATTCTTACTATACTCTATAGATGAATTTTCGTATCCATCTGTTGTTATAATAAATAAAACTTTTTTTGGATTTATACAATCTAAATATTTTATAGTCTTTCCAATCGCATCTAATAGTGCAGTACTCCCTCTTGTATAATATGTTCTTTTGTCCATCTTTTTACATTTTTAATATTTGTTTGTTCTGTAACAAATTCATACTTATCATCAAATAATACTGTTGTTACTCTTACATTTTGACTTTTCATCCTTTCCAAATAATTATTATAACTTTTTATAGTATCATTTTCCAATCCTGACATTGAACCACTTCTATCAAGTAAAAAAACAATATCTGTTACTTCTTTTTTCATTAATACCACTCCTCTTTTCATTAATATATTACCAAAATAAAACTTAAAAAAGGTCGCTAAATAAGCGACAAATATATACTATATGGTATAATATTTCATGAAAAGGATGATATATATGAAAGAAGAACTTAAACAATATTTAAAAGAAAATTTAGAAAAAAGCAATAACAGAAAAAAATTTTTTAAAAAATTTATAACACGAATAAAAGATATACCTAAAAATGATGAATTTGAAGAAAATGAATACTACAGTATTTCGTCAATTGATGTTACTAATGAAATAAATGATTCTAATATAGATAAATATATTGAAAACAACGAAAATAAATATAATGACTTTCAAACAACTCTTTTTAAAATGATAGATGATAGAAATTTAAAAGATAGTGATGTTTATAATAAAGTACATATTGATAGAAGATTATTTTCAAAAATAAGAAATGATAAAAAATATCATCCAAGTAAAGAAACAGTTATCCTTTTAGGATTATCACTTGAACTTAATGAACAAGAAATTGATATACTTTTAAATAGTGCATCATATTCATTACCAAAGAATAATCGTTATGACCTGATAATTAGATTTTGTTTTATTAACAAAATTTATAAAATATCTACTATTAATGACTTATTATTCGACTATAATTGTAAATTATTTGATTATTAAAATAAATATATAATTAAAAAATCATGATTAATAAATCGTAATTTAAATATGCAGGTCATCATTATATTTAGTAATATTGTTATACATAAATTTCTTATATATATAAAATTTATGGTAGACAATTTAAATTGTACATACTTATAATATTTTTTCCAATTAAATATTCATAAATTTTACCAAATTGTCTTCCTGAACTACTACAACCACTAACTCCACCATGATGTGAACAACATCCCCTTGTTGCCTCAACCCTTACAGGAATAATTAATCCTATTTTTTTATTCATTTTAACACCTCACAAAAAAACACCAATACAAAATCTACACATATAGACCTGTACTAGCGTCCTATTTATTGTTTATATTATACTATAAAGCTTTATATTTCGACATTATTTTTAATACAAAAATTATTTTAGTTTAAATTGAGAATGGCATTAAAATAAATATTTTTTAAAATTTGTTCATTAGAATTAATTCTAAATTTACTTGATTCATCAAATGGTGGAATTAATAACTCCACATTAGGTATTGATAATTCAATCATATAATCATAATCACTAATTTTTGTTATATATAATTCATTTCCAACATAAAAATTATAACTAATGTTTTCTATTTTAATATTTTGGTCTTTATTAATCATATCAGATACATTAGTTCTTTCATTTAAAGTTAATGAATCAAAAATTTCTTTTTTTAAATCTAGATATAATATAATATTTTGATTTTTTATTTTTAACACAATATTATATTTACCAGCGATTTCTATTTTATCTATTTCAAATTTTATATCATTTATAATTAATGTATTATTTGCAGATTCTAGTTCATAATTTGATATATTTAGCATTTTATCACCTCAATACGATTCAATTATACCATATTATGTCAAATTATATCTGCTAAATATTATACTCAATTTGTTCAATTATTTTTTCTAAACAATCTATATTATAGAAATTTCATTTTTATTCTTAGAAACTAAATTAGAGTCTAAAATAAAACTATGGAATAATAGTCCATAGTTTTACGTTTTTTTACATAAATCTTCTAGTTGAACTTTCTTCATATTCTGATTCTTCAATATTTTTTATAGTTTCTTGTTCTTCGTTTAATTTCATATGTTCATTATCATATCTATCCTTAAATTTATAATATAATTGCTCTGCTTGTGAAAATGGCGGTACTTTAATATTACTCCCTTCTGTAAAAATCCAATCAGCATCAAGAAGTACTAAGTCTCCTTTTTTTAATTCAACTTCACCTACTTTTTCATTTAATCCCCTTGCTTTTGAAGAATCTGATAATTCAGAATTCCAATAATATTTATTATCCTTCAATAACCTTCCTATATTAGCTGATTTTATATCCGTCCAAATAAGTCCCATATCTCTCAAATTTGAATACATTTCATATAATTGATTTTCATCAACATGTATATTTGTATCAACTTTTTCAGTCACTTCTACTACAATTCCACCAAAACTTCTTCTTAATAAAGGCTTTACAATATATGGATTATCTGTAAATGTATAATTCATTCTTGTTCCAATTTTAATTACCTTATTTCCTACATTATAAACTGACGAAAAACCACCCATCGATATTCTATCAATATCTGAAAATCCAACATTTTCATTTTTTCTTACTTCATCAATTATCATAAAAACAATATCAAAATAATCTTCCTTCCAAAAGTTATCATATAATGTTGATACTATATAGTGTTCTAAATATTTTTTTGGTTCTTCATCTATTTTAGTTTTAATAACATCTATAATATCATTATATGATTCTAAACAATCTTTATAATAAATATCAATATTGCTTTTTAATTCAAATAAATTTATATACTTATCTACAATATTTTTTATTGTATTTTCATTAAACATTATGTTTGCTTGTTTTGAATTATATGAATCATCTAACAAAAATTCATCATCAATTTGCTTGCTATATTTGCATAATAATTCTAAAAACATATCATAATTTTCAGCTTTTCCTCCTTTTAAATATTTTAATTTTTGTTTAAGTTCAAATATTTCATCTTCACTTACATATCTTACTAAATTATCAATTATAGTAAAAGAACAAGAACCATACATATACATATTATGATTTATACACTTCTTTATAAAAGATTTTTTTTCTTCCTCACTTGCATTATACTTATCAATATCAATTATTGCTTGATTTATCCTTTTTTCTTGATTTTCTTGTTGTTTTTTATTATCTTCTATTTGTTTTTCTATTTTTTCAAATTCACTTTTTAATTTTTCAATTTGCTTTTTTATTTTTCTCTTACCAAACATAAAATTATTTTTTACCGAATTCAAATAATCCTCTTCAGAACAAATCTTTAACGACAAGTTCCATCTATTGATATTTAAGCTTTTTTCTTGTTCTAACAATGTATTATAAAATACAAATAATCCATTCAATTCATTTTCACTCATATTACACCTCTAAAAAGTATATTATCATTCTTTATACAATTATATAATTTATCAAATTTAAAATCAACATTTAGAACATCTGATTGACACAATTTTAAATCTTTGTAAATGGTAAAATAAAATGAGGACACAATTAATCGTGTCCTCTTCAGGGGAGGCTCGAAAGTTTGTTCGTATTATAATTGTGATAAAAGATTAAATCCCCCTATAATTTAGAGGATTTTTAATTTCTTTAATTTATTAAAATTTATAATAGTTTAAAATATCGTATAGGTAAAAATATAGGTAAAAGAAAAACTAGCAGTAGCTAGTATATTCAACTATTCATTATTTTGGGTAGCATTTTCATCTTCAGAAGAATTAACATCAGACTCTTCATTGTCAATTGATTCAGCATATTCTAGTAGCTTTTTGTCTCCTGTTGCTTTCCCAAATAATTCAGCCATGGTTTTATTACCCTTAACAAGTTTTTTAATTGTTAAGTCTTGAGCTTTATCATTAGCCAATCTTAAGTTTCTATCACTTGAAAGTAATGCTTCTTTGGTTTTATTTAAATGATCTATAGTTTTATCAATTTCATCAATAGCCTTAGCAAATTTATCAGAGGCAAGTCTGTAATTTTTTGAAAAACCTTCTTTAAACAAAGTCATATTTTTTTCAAAATTAGAAATATCTATATTTTGATTTTGTATTTGTACAAGTTGCTTTTTATAATCAAGAGATTTAATAGATGCATTTCTTAATAAAGTGATAATAGGCACAAAAAATTGAGGTCTAATAACGTACATTTTATCATAGCGATAAGAAACATCAACTATGCCTGCGTTATACATTTCATTATCGGTTTCTAGTAAAGATACAAGGACAGCATATTCACACTTTTTCTCATTTCTATCCTTATCTAATTCCTTAAAGAAATCTTCATTTTTATGCTTTGTTACAGTTTCATCAGCTTCATTCTTCATTTCAAACATGATTGAAACTATTTCATTACCTTCCTCATCGTAATCTCTAAAAATAAAGTCACCTTTTGACCCAGTTCTAGCATCATTATCTTTCTCAAAATAAGTCTTATTACTAAACATTGGCCTAATTCTTCCAAATTCTGCGTTACAATGTTGTTCAAGAGATTCACCAATCATCTTTGTAGATTGTTTAGCTTTTAAGTCTCTATAATATTGTATCATCTCATCTTTGTTTTTTAATTCAATTTCATACTTTTCTTTAGTATTTTTTTCTTTTAATTCGAATTCTTTTTCACTAAGATCTAATTTATTTTTTAATTCACTTATGTCTTGATCTTTTTTTGAAGTTATCTTAATAATTTCAGTTTCCTTTTCACTGTCCTTATTTTTTAATGAATTTTTCAAATCATTAAGTTCAATATTCATTGAATTAATTTTGTCTAGATATGTTTTTTCCAAATCTGATTTAGCATTTTTAATTTCTGAATCTCTACTCTTATTTTGGCTTTCTATAGTATTATTTAAATTTGAAATTTCAAGATTTAATTCATTAATCTTCTTTTGAAATTCTTTTTCTAAAGTTGTTTTAGCATTTAATACTTCATTTTCTTTTTCTTTGTCTTTATTGTTTATTTGACTTTGTAATTTCAATACTTCTTCATTTTTCTTAGCAAGTTCTTCTTGACTCTTTTTCTCAAACTCAGATTTAAGAAGTTTTATAGCACTTTCTTTTTCAGTTTCAAGCATTCGCTTAGCTGCATTTAATTGTTCTTCATACTCATGATCTCTAACTTGTTTTAATATAGAATCATAATCTTGTTCACTTATTTGAATTGCAGTTCCACATTTAGGACATTTTATTTCATTCATATTTATACATTTCCTTTCTAATTAAATTTCAAAATGAGACTTCAAATCAGAAATATCATTAATAATATTATCTGTTGATATACTTAAAGCATAATAAAATGGTTCTTTTTGACTATCTGAATGATCATTTTGATTAAGCATAACCTTTTTTTGCATCAATAATGATTTATCAACATTTGTTGTTCCAGTCCAGTGATGTTCATCAAAAGAATACTTTATCTTTAATGCTAACAAACGTTTATCACTTAATTCAGTTTTATTATCACAATGATCATATAACTGTTTTTCTATCCAAACTCGCAATGCCGCTAAATACATAATTTTATTTGCTGAGTTTATAATAGTGTCATTATTATTAACATTACCACCAATATTATCTATTAAATCAACTAATTCCTGATTAGAATAATCAGCACCAGTGGTTGGATCTGTATAATTAAATACATCATCATAATGAAATAATTTATGACGTTCATCATTCGGACCCCATTCATCCTTCTCGGACAAAAGCATTAAGTATTTTTTATATTGATAGCCGTCATCTATTTGATTCAAAATATAATCTATATGAAACCCTTTATCAGGTAAGTTATCAATTTTATTGATATATAATTTATCATTAATTCTATCAATTATTTCATACTCAAAAAGTCGTTTATTTTGAGAATTAGAAATATTAATACAATCGATATTATGAGTTAATATTAATATTTGAGAAGGTTGCCTCATTTGAATTGAAGCAATTTCATATATTATTCTATATTGATTTGGCAAATCATAACTACTTAAAGGATCATCTATAATCAAAGTATTCTTATCACTATTCATAAATTCAAGTAAAGAAACTATTAAAGTAATAAGATTTATCTCACCGGTACTGTAACTATCGATATTTCTTTCTAAGTCGATATGTAATTCATGATTATTATCATCAAAAGTAATGTTGTTACCAGGAACTTTTAACTGATTCTCAAATATTTCACGTATATTTATTTCAGAATTTTTAATAACATTATAAAATTGTTCTTTCTCATCATTTAATTCATTGATTTCTCTCCTTAAATTTTGAATAACAATTTTATTTTGAATTATTTCATTTGCTTTTTCTAAACTACCACCACAAATTATAAAATTTTCCAAATCTTCAGTAGTAATTGCATTATCAATTATGATTTGTCTCAACTCATTAATCTTATTAACTAATTGAGAAGGATTTTCATCTGGATATTTTTCTATAAATTGCTTAACAATTGTGTTAGTAGAATTATCAATTTCTGCAAGTAATGATGAAATTCTTACTTTTATTGATTCTCCCGTATCATGCCCACATATAGGACAAATAGTATCTTCATTTTCCAAAGTTTGTTCTATTATTTTTAAATATTTTTCTCTATACTCATTTTTGACATTATCTATTTCAATAGCGATATTAGCTTGTTCTATAATTGTTTTACCATGATTAGCTAATACAATTTTATCACCATCATCAATATTAAATAATGATTCTATTCTATCCTTTTGAAAATGATCTATTGCCTTAAAAGTATCAGTTCTATAATCGTTTAAATCAGATGAGATATTTTGACAAGCAGCTTTACTTTTAATACCAAATCGATCTTTCATTATCTTAGATGTATCAAGAAAGTCTTTAATACTTTGTAATTGTTTTGATTTATCTTCTATAACAGCCACTTTTGCGGCTATTATTAAACTATTTCCAAAGGCTTTTATAGAATTTTCTACATCTTCATAATCAATAAATTCATATTCAGGATGACTCGCTTCTATACATCTATAAATTGAAGACTTTCCAACTCCATTTGGTCCTAAAAGAACCTTTATTTTATTTAGATTTATATCTATTTTAAAATCGTCATCAAACGTTAAATAATTTACTGAAGGATCTTGAAAATTGTTATTATTAAATATCACCATGTTTTGTACCCCCCTATTTGCATAATTCTTTAAAGTAAGCACTTAATTGACTATCAGTACAGTAAATATAGCAACCCTTCATTCCTCTAGTCATTAAAGTTCTGTATGTATTTTTTATAATGGCATCAGCTATAATATTTGCTTTATCTTGTCCTTGTTCATTAGCAAGTTTCTTTATACCATTTAATGAAGTATCCGTTTTTGCTCTCTTAGTGTAATCTGTTAAAATATGGCCATTTTCATATCTAATATCATCACCTATTATTACACCGACATAATCAAATTCTAAACCTTGGACTGTATGTATACAACCAGCTTCGTTAATACTGTTTTCGCCAATTGCAAACGCTTCACCACCATCCAAATTCCAACTTATTTCAAAATTATGTTCTGGAATTGTAATTTCGTGAAAGTTAGTATCATTTCTTGTATTACCAGTAGGCCAATTCCAACAATAACCAGCTACTAATCTAGACTTGTTGTTTACCTTATTTTTATCTTCTATGGCTTTTCTCATCTCATTAGGATCATCAAAGACTTTAAAATCATAATCAAAACCATCAATATCAAAATTTGCTGTTTTTCTTATCTCTAAAGCATTGTCTAACCAAGCTAAATATCCATCAGAACCATTACATCTAAACTGACTATCAAGTTCATATGTATATATACCTGCTCCTAAATCATTTGCAAACTTTTTAATTAATTCTTCACTACCTATATCATTTAATGTAACTTTTTGATTTTCATCTATAAAGAAAATCGAAAATCTTGCTGCATTTATAATTTCCTTAATTTGATTTTCACCCTCATTATGATAAAAGCCAGATTTTTCATTCAATCTATGTGCTTCATCAACGATTAAACAATCCAATTCATTAGAATCTGACTTCACAAATTTACCTGAACCTAAAAATAGGTGTTCTATAAATGATTTATTAAAACTACCTTTAAGTTTTGATGAATAAACTTTTCTTGGCGCATCATTTTTTGATACATAAAAAGTAGTCATCTTTCTATTACTCAATTCAACAAGAAGATTTATTGCTAGAACTGATTTACCAGTGCCCGGTCCGCCTCTAACAATCATTACATTTTTAGAATTACTACTTAAAGTTTCTATAGCATTTTTAATAGCATATTCATATACTATTTTCTGATTATCTATCATATAGAATTCTTTATTGCCCTTAAGCATTTGTGCTAAAGAATCTTGCAACATTTTTGAAGGTCTAATCCTACCATTATCTATATCAAATAATATTTTACCATCATCACCATTTTCAATGTATTTTTTAATAAATTCTCTTAATTTCAAAACATCATTATGTCCAAACAATGGAGCTGCAGAAGTATATTCTTTATAATTATCAGATAATAATGTATCATCACTATCAAAATAATAATTATGTAAATATGCGCAAGGAACTACATTTATATCTTGAATTTGGACTGATTCATTGTAATCCTTAATCAAATTTGCATATGTCATTGCTTGATATGAAGGATGATTTACATCTCTTAATCCACCACCTGTATATGTATTAACCTTATAAATGCCGTCCATTTGTCCGACTTCAGTTGCTCTATCCCATTGCTTTAATTCAACGATGACTACATTGGATTCATTCTTTTTATATCCAGACATCATAAAATCAATCCTACAGCCAGTTGGTGGAATATTATATTCAATAGCAATACCTGTATTATCTGGTATTTTATTATCACTTAATACTCCTCTCATATATTGCATAGAGTTTTTCCATGAATTAAATTCTGGTGTACTTGGTTTTCTTTTTATTTTTTCAATATATTTATTTCTAATTTTATCAGCAATTATCCCTAAATCTACATCGTTAATAAATCCTGATTTAATACCCTCATATACTAACATTTTTCGATTTTCTCCTTTATTATTTGTGCATCTGGAGAATAACTTATGTAAAAATGATCCTTGCAATTTCTGCAATAACAACTTTCATTATCTATGACTTGTAATTGAATCAATTTATTTTCAGCACCAAAACAATTTCCACAATATAGTATTTTAGGACAATCTTTCTTTAAAGTAATAAGTGGAATGTTTCTATATCTTTCTACCTCATCATTTTCATTAATTTGCTCTCTTAGCTTTCTATTTTCGGATTTTAAATTATATATTTGTTCTTCCATATCTATTACTTCTTGTTGAATAGAAATAAGTTTTTGTGTTATTTCTATATCATTGGATTTTTGTGCAAAAACAACTATATCTTTCAAAGTTTTAATTACATCCATATAATAACCTCCTACAACTTTGTATATTTCGTGCTAACGCCTTTTGCTTTTTCAACCGGATATTTCTTAGCTGTCTTTTCCATTTTATCTAAAACTATTTGTTTAGGATCTACGCCCAATTTATCCGCCATTAATAAACAATAATTTATGACATCAGCAAGTTCTTCTTTCACTTCATCTAAATCATATTCACTATTCCATTGAAAGCATTCTAATAGCTCACCTGCCTCAATAGAAATACTCTTAGCTAGATTCTCTGGAGAATGAAATTGATTCCAATCTCTTTCTCGAGTAAATTCAACTACTTTTTCAGTTAATTCACGCATTATAATCACCTAGCTCAATTATAACATAAAAACGGCAAAAATTGCCGTTTTATTGCACAAAATTAGGTATTTCAAAATCGATATAATAATCTTCTGGAACTTCATCATCCAAAACTATATCATAAAGTAATGTTGAATGTCTTTTTCCATCTTCTTCAGTGTACGAATCTCTTTCATTAGTAAATGTTCCTAAACCAAAATATGTATATGGTAAAGTAACTGTATCTTCATTTTCCATTTTTCTAATAAATAGATGAACTTTTTTAGAATTTCTTAAGTGTTCTTTTTCACTTTCAGATACATTTGTAATACTTTCCCATTGGAATATTTTATTATTAATAAATTTATTTTTATAATTTAATCTTCCTTCTTCACCTTTTTTAATACAAGCAAAGATATAAGCTATATCATCTTCATAATAAGTACCTTTTTGTAAAATACCATTCTTTAGCATGATTCTAGAAGCTTGTTCTTTATAATAATTTCTATATAATTTGAATAATCCAGTATATTCACCAAATTCACGATTATATCTAACAATACCATAATTTAAAGTATCTAATAAATAATCTTTAAATTCTCCATCTTCAATGTTAGTTAAATCAATTTCATTATTTTCAACTAACCCTAAAGATTTTAAATTGTTATAAGCATTCTCTAATGTTTTATCTGTAATATGTTCATTAATACCTTCAATTCTTTTTAAATCAATTGTATGTTCTTTAATAGCTTGTTCAATTATTAAATATTCATCTAATCTAGCTAAGGGTAATAAATCTTCCATATTATTTATAAATGCTATTTGTTTATCATCAAACATAGGAATTGTATCTTCATCAATCTTCTTTAAGAAATTATAATAAGATTTATTTTTAGAACCACTAAATGTTGATTTAATAATTCTAATTAAATCTGGAGATACATCAGAATTTAAGAAATCCATATGTGTTGGATATGATCCATTATTAATATATGATTTAAAATTCTTATAATCTTTTTCTAAGAAAACTCTAGAGTTGAAATTAGTTTTATCAATAAAATTAATAATTTCTTCTTTAGATAAATCATCTATTTCAATTTTAACCTCTGGAATATCCAATGATTCAAAGTTAGTTTTAATCATTTCTTTTAAATAAGCTTTTTCCATGTAAGTAGTTTTACCTAATGTACCCAAAGCCATTGCTATTTGAACTGCTCTATCATAGTTGTTTCCAATAAAGTCTAATACTGTAACATAATCTTTACCAGGATATTTTCTTAAACCACGTCCTAATTGTTGAATAAATACAGTTTGAGATTCAGTTGGTCTTAAAAATAAAACCATATTAACTTGAGGAATATCTACACCTTCGTTTAATATATCAACAGTACAAATAATTTCTAATAGATTATTTTCATCTTGAAGATCTTTAAATGCTTTAATTCTAACGCCGGTATCATTTATTCCGGTCAAAGAAATTGTATGATATCCTTCCTCATATAACTCTTCTGCCATCAATCTACAACTTTGAATATTAGTACAGAAAGCTATACATTTTAACTTCTCACCTGGCTTACGATATTTTTCAATTTGACTCTTAATAAATTCAATATTATTTTGTTCTGCTATATTTTTAGCAATAGTCATTTTATCTTTAGAACTATAATCAACAAGTTGATCTCTAATTCCATAATAATGGAAAGGAACAACTAAATCATTATTGATTGCATCTCTAAGTCTTAATTCAAAAGGAACATTTTGAAAAATGGAAAAAGCAAATAAATTCTTATGGATATACAACTAATCATAAAAATCATTTATTCAAATTCTTTAAAGAATTATTAAGCTTTGCTACTAAGTGGTACAATTTTAACTTTACAGCAACTTATAATAAAATGACTAATTTTACTGACCCAAATGAAATACCAAAAGAAATGTTATTTTTTACTTATGAAGAATTCAAAAAATTTATATCTGTAGAAGATGATATATTGTATAAGACACTTTTTGGGACATTATATTATTGTGGACTTCGTAGAGGTGAACTTAGAGGAATAACATGGAAAGATATAGATTTTAAAAATCAATATTTAAGTGTTAACAAAAATATTGTAGCAACTCAAGGTGATGAAAAGAAACCATATATGTTAACTACACCTAAAACAAAATCTAGTATAAGAAATATTCCTATACCAAAAGTATTAATGGAAGATATGAAAGTATTATATGAAGTTTCTAAAAGACATTATGGATTTAATGATGACTGGTATTTGTTTGGAGATACTGATCCAATTACAAATGGAAAATTAAGGCATAGAAAAAACAAGGATTGTAAGTTAGCAGAAGTTAAACAAATTAGAATACACGATTTTAGACATAGTTGTGCGTCACTTTTAATTAATAGTGGTGCTACTATAAATGTTGTAGCAAAGTATTTAGGACACACAAAAATAGATGAGACATTAAATACTTACTCTCACCTATTTAAGAATCAATTAAATGAAATAATTAATATTATAGACAAACTAAATTAAAATGGGTACCTATTTGGGTACCTAATACATATATCAAATGGCATAAAGCCCTTATAAACAAAGTATCCCGCCATTTCTGACGGGATTTCAGGGGGAAATATTAATATCAGTTTGTAACAATTTAAAATAATATTAAAGTCTTATAAAATAAGGCTTTTTTCATTTTCTTGAATTTATTAAAGTTTATAAAAATAACTTATTTTTTTGCATTTAGTATCTGAATTTGGTATCTGAAAATTTAAAATTAAAATAGTTTTACTTAATCAATGACAAGTTTAAAAATTGCAAAAAACAATCATACAATTTATCCCATTCAACTTCTAAAATAGAATATCTATCCAAAAGCATTAAATAATTTCCTAACATTTCACTTCTATTAGCATACATATTAAATACTTTATAACTAAAACATGAATTGTATATTATTTCATGAACTTTATCTTGTATATCTTCAATTGAATAAATATCAAAAAGTTCAACATATGGTAATGTATTATGCCAACCATCAACATATTTAGCTAATTCAGTACATGGTATATTGTGTTCTTTTAACTTATCGGCATCATTTTCATATACAAAATCTCTTTCTTCAAAAGATTTTGGAGTATACTTATCTTTCTTTTGATAGTTTTTAAAATTAAAATCATATACATCAATTGAATCAATTTTAAAGTAATAGATTTTTAATAATTCAATTACCCTTTTTGAATATTTACTTTTCAATAAATTATCTATATCATTATAATCAACATCTCTAAAACTCATATGATATCCAATAACATGTTTCATAAAATAGCTAATAACTTTTTCTTCGCTCAATAGATTGATTTTTTCGACATCTAAATCAGTTAATATAATTTTATCATTCCAATATTTTTTTGCTAATTCAAATTCTTCTTTACTGAGTAAATTATAAAAATCTGTCATAATCGTACGAATTCCTTTTTCAGACATTTCCATTGAATTATCAAGTATTTTAATACACTCTTCTAAATCAATATATTTTTTTCTGTAAAATATAATTAATGCTAGCGGAAGTTTATATAAAGAATAATCTTTTCTATTGTAATACATAAAATAATACAATCCTACTGATTTAATATCTATGATTCTATTTTCAGATATTGCCAATCTAATATAATTACAAATATAGTCATTTACATAAAATGAACCACTTATTGCTTTATCTCTTATAATTTCTTTTAAACTTTTATTTTTATAATAATTGTCACCATTATCTATCCCTAATGAAAACAAATAATCTTTTAATTTATAAATTCCAGATTTTGCCATAAATGATCTTATATTATATTTTGAACATATCTCTTTAAATAACTTTTCAGCTTTCTCATCATCATGTTCATCTATTGCAGCTATAGCAACTTTTTCATAATTATTATATTCTAATTTATTTATATATAAATAACCGATAATTTTTATTAACACATCTTTATCACTAATATCTATATTTTTAATATTATTCTTTAAATATCCTTCGACGTCAATTTTTTCTTTTGAAAAATCAAAATATTTAGAACTTTTTTCTAAAGCATCAGCAAAGTCAGATATCTCTCCATCTGCGTCATTAAATCTTGTTGAATATAAAGTTG
>ERZ791884.1191-NODE-1191-length-19946-cov-3.339148_pt1 | contig 19946 bp, 14 predicted proteins | sample MGYA00509941_ERZ791884 | MGnify/ENA primary metagenome ERZ791884 (study PRJEB30046, sample SAMN00792095) | human gut metagenome | study: EMG produced TPA metagenomics assembly of the A metagenome-wide association study of gut microbiota in type 2... | reverse complement strand
AAATAAAGGAAATAATATATAGCAGTACATTTATTGCCGATAATGTGGTATACTAATGAAAACAAACGTGGATTAAAACTTTAAAAAGGAGGACATATATGCAGTATCTTTCCGTGGCAGAGGTGGCAAAAAAGTGGAATGTATCGGAACGCAGTGTGAGAAATTATTGTGCGCAGGGACGTGTACCGGAAGCCTTTTTGAAAGGGAAAACATGGTATATTCCGGAAAACGCAGAAAAGCCCGAGCGTTCCAATAAAAAGGAGCAGCCGGTAACTTTGCTGGATATTTTGCAGGATGAAAAGGCAAACAGATATGCCGGTGGTATTTATCATAAGACACAGATCGAACTGACCTATAATTCCAACCACATGGAAGGCAGTCGCCTGACACACGATCAGACCCGGTATATTTTTGAGACAAACACGATCGGAATCGAAAAAGAAGTGCTCAACGTAGATGATGTGATCGAAACGGCGAATCATTTCCGCTGTATTGACAGCATCATTGACTGTGCAAAAACAACTCTTACAGAAAAGTTTATCAAAGAACTGCATCTGATCTTGAAGAACAGCACCAGTGATTCCAGAAAAGAATGGTTTGCTGTCGGTAACTATAAAAAACTGCCGAATGAAGTTGGGGGTATGGAAACTGCACTTCCGGAAGAAGTTGCCGGTGAGATGAAGAAGCTGCTGGCAGCGTATAACAGTAAGGAAGAAAAGTCATTGGAAGATATTCTGGATTTCCATGTAAAATTTGAACGGATTCATCCGTTTCAGGATGGAAATGGGCGTGTAGGGCGACTTATCCTGTTTAAGGAATGTCTGAAATATCATATTGTTCCGTTTATTATTGAGGATGATCTGAAGCTGTTCTATTATCGTGGACTGAAGGAATGGAACAATGAGAAGGGATATCTGACGGATACTTGTCTGACAGCGCAGGACAGGTATAAAGCATATTTAGATTATTTTAGGATTGCATATTGACAGTTTTGGTTTATGGTTATAAACTAAAACCATGGTAGGTTTACAACTATAAACCAAAGAACACAGAAGAGGAGAATGTCAAATGGAATATGCAAAATTATGTGACAGCGAATATCGTTTTATGTGTGTGATCTGGGAGGCGGAGCCGATAAGTTCCGGGCAACTGGTTAGCCTATGTCAGGAAAAACTGGGCTGGAAAAAATCAACGACTTATACTGTTCTCAGAAAGCTGTGTGAAAAAGGATATCTGGAAAATAAAGACACGATCGTATCATCACGGGTATCCAAAGAACAGATACAGGCAAAGGAATCAGAGGAGTTTGTGGAGAGAACCTTTGATGGATCACTGCCCGGTTTTATTGCAGCATTTCTGGGTGGCAGAAAGATATCCGGTGAGGAAGCGGAAGCACTGAAACAGATGATCGAGGCACATAAGGGGGAATAGCAGATGGAATTCTTTATGACATTTTTACAGAGAAACGGAATTTTGACACTTGTGATCCTTGCCGTTTTGCTGGTGCGTCTTATTTTGCGCAGACAGCCTAAAAAGTACAATTATCTGCTCTGGTCTGTGGTTGGGATCCGGATGCTGTTTCGGATACAGCTTCCTGCACGGTTCAGTTTACTCAGTATCTGGCATTTCCTGATGCAGCGGATCAGTGGTATCCAGTTTCTAACGGATTCGCCGAAGGTAACCAATATGCAAAGGCTAACAGATCTGCAGGCGGGCACACAGAATCTACAGCCTGCAGGGAAGCTTATCACAGGACAGACAGTGACCGGAGTGGCCCGGGGACTGTCACAGGCAGGAGCTAAAGCGGGCAGCGGATGGGATCATTTGTTACAAATTTGTATGCTTATCTGGATCGCTGGCATGATCGTACTGCTGCTGTATGGTATTTTATCTTATTTTAAATGCAGGAGAATGACTGTGCAGGCAGTACATATGGAAGGCAATATCTGGGAATGTGATCATCTGACAACCCCGTTTGTGCTTGGAATCGTCAGACCACGTATTTACATTCCGTTTCATTTATCGGCGGAAGAAAAGCCATATATTCTGGCACATGAAACATATCACATCAGAAGAGGCGATCCAATCGTCCGGCTGCTTGCATTTGTATTACTGGCAGCTTACTGGATCAATCCATTTGTCTGGATCGCCTACGTTCTGATGATCCGGGATATGGAAATGAGCTGTGATGAAGCTGTGCTTTTGCAGCTTGGGACACAGATTCGGAAAGCATACAGTAACTCCCTGCTTACTTTTGCGACAGGCAGAAAGCAGGTCACTTTCTCCCCATTGGCATTCGGAGAATCCGATACATCAGGACGTATTAAAAATATTTTGGACTTTAAAAAGCCGAAGGCGTGGGGCAGTCTTCTGGCGATACTGGCTGTGATACTGGCAGCAGTATTCTGTCTGACCGGTCAGAAAACAGAGGATGACACAAGTGCTTCACAGACAGCAGATGCTGCACAAAGTGAGCAACAGGTAACTGAAAATGCCCAGAATAAGAAAGCTGCAGAACAGGCACAGCAGGAAACTGCCAGACAGACGACAGAACAGACGCAGCAGGAGTCGGAAGCAACAGCAGATGCAGCCAATGCAGCGGAACAGGCGCAGCAGGTTGCAGAGAAGGCAGCGGAAGCTGCTGCCGAGAGTGCACGCCAAGAAATGGAAAAGCAGGTGCAGGATATGATGGACAGCATTCTGGCAGAGCTTGACGGTGATCTTTCCAAGGCTTATCCATGGGTCAATACGGCAGAGTTTAAGGAAGATGCCAATGTACTGATCAAAATGGCAGAAGATCCGACCGGTCAGTATGCAGCGTATGGTTTTCTTTGCGGCGAATATGGAAGCTATGGGATTCTTTTGAATGACAAGTTAAACGGCGAGGATAACTGGAATTATTTCTATACACCATGGGCTTATACCGGTACATCCGACTCAGAGCCGACCATGGAAAAAGCAGCCGACGGATATAGCGGAACCTTTACCTTCCCGGCTCCTGCGAGTGATCCGGCAGACAGCAGCATACAGGTAAAAACATGGAAGCTGCAGAGCTACGATACGGGAACGATTGAGATAGAAGATGTGACAAAGAGTGCGGAAAATGAATCACTATACGGGAATACCATAGCAGGGCTGAATGATCAGACGCAATTTGCGCTTGTTGATATCGGACTGGAGCATACCGTGCTGTTTACCACAGAGCAAAGCTACACCTATGATACAGGAGTGCAGGTTACTCTGGACTGCCATGTATATTATGTGATAGACGGTAGTGTAAAGGATCTGGGCAGTGTGGAAAGCGAAGGAACCGCATATCCTGTCAGCTATGGGCAGGGATGCATCTATACGGCAGGAAATCACAGTGTAAGTAAATATGTGATCGATGAAATGACATATCAGATCATCTGTGAGCAGAAGGATGAGGTAAGCTACGATGCAGACGGAAATGTTTTCTATATCCGTTCTTATCCGGGGATGGATAAAGAAAAAAGCAGTACAGAGAAGGCATTTAACGAGGCGATGGAAGCTTACCATGAGGCAGTCCCGATCAGTTTTTCTTATGGAGCAGCCGAATAGCAGTATTTTTATGATAAAATACATAGAAATGCAATTCGGAAGAATACTAAATACATAAGAAATTCGTAGAAAAGGAGAGAATGTCCGGTGGGAAAAGAAATACAGAATATGTTTTGTTTCCAATGTGAACAGACTGCAGGCTGTGATGGCTGCAGCGGAAAGGTAGGTGTCTGCGGCAAAACTGCGGAGGTGGCAAATCTGCAGGATGAACTGACCGGTGCGTTGATCGGGCTTGCCCGTTCTTTAAATGGAGCCGGGAAAGTAGAGCAGAGAACAAGTGATCTTGTGATCCGTTCTTTATTTGCCACACTGACAAATGTCAATTTTAATGAAGCATCTATCAAGGAAATGATCGCAGCGGTGCAGCAGGAAAAGGACAGCTTAAAGCCCGGCTGCAGGAGCTGTGCCAATCCGTGTGGAATGACAGAGGATCTGCAGCTTGACAGCATCTGGAAAGCAGAGGAAAACATCAGATCGTTAAAATCCCTTGTGTTATTTGGCCTGCGTGGTATGGCAGCTTATGCTTATCATGCCATGGTATTGGGATTCCGGGATGAAGAGGTAAACTTCTTTTTCATGAAGGCACTGTTTCTGCTTGGCGAGAAGCTTACGGTAGAAGAACTTCTGCCGCTTGTAGATGAAGTGGGAGAAAAGAATCTGCTTTGTCTGGAGCTGTTAGACCGTGCTAATACAGAAAGCTACGGAAACCCGGAGCCGACCGAAGTACCGCTGAAGATCGAAAAGGGACCGTTTATTGTGATATCCGGTCATGACCTTCTGGATTTAAAGCTTCTGCTTGAGCAGACAGACGGGAAAGGCGTAAATGTCTATACACATGGTGAGATGCTGCCTGCCCATGGTTATCCGGAGCTGAAAAAGCATCCGCAGTTAAAAGGAAATTTCGGAACTGCATGGCAGAATCAGCAGAAGGAATTTGAAAATATTCCCGCGCCGGTGTTGTTTACGACTAACTGTCTGATGCCGCCAAAGGAAAGCTATGCAGACAGGATTTTTACAACAGAGGTTGTTTCCTATCCTGAGATGGTGCATATCGGAGAGGATAAGGATTTTACACCGGTCATTGAAAAGGCGCTTGCGCTGGGCGGCTATCAGGAGGACAAACAGCTTCATGGCATCAACGGTGGGGAAAAAGTAATGACAGGCTTTGGACATCATGCAGTGCTCTCTCATGCGGCGGAAGTGGTGGAAGCGGTCAAAGCAGGAAAGATCCGCCATTTCTTTCTGGTGGGCGGCTGTGACGGTGCAAAGCCGGGCAGAAACTACTATACGGAATTTGTTAAACAGACACCGCCGGATACGATCGTACTGACACTGGCATGTGGAAAGTTCCGTTTCAATGACCTGGATCTTGGGACGATAGCAGGGCTTCCGCGTATTATGGATGTCGGGCAGTGCAATGATGCCTATGGTGCGATCAGGATCGCACTTGCGCTGGCAGAGGCATTTGGCTGCAGTGTCAATGAACTGCCGCTTTCCATGGTGCTTTCCTGGTATGAGCAGAAGGCAGTCTGCATTCTTTTGACGCTGCTGCATCTGGGCATCCATGATATTCTGCTGGGACCTACACTGCCTGCATTTTTATCCGGGGATGTGTTGGATATTTTAGTAAAGAACTATAATATCGGCAAGATTTCCACGCCGGAAGAAGATCTGGCAAAGCTGCTGCACACTTGACATAAAATTTACTTTCATTTTACGGAAAAGCGATATTGCACTTTTCTCCCGGCTGATACACTGAAAAAAGTGTATCAGACAAAGGAGAAAAATTATGAATGAAAAAGTACAGGTAATATTTGGTCTGGTGGGCGGTCTTGCGCTATTCTTATATGGTATGAACAGTATGAGTGTTGCTCTGCAGAAAGCAGCCGGTGAAAAGATGAAAAAGGTGCTGGGATTTCTGACAAAGAATCCGATCATGGGTGCTCTTGCGGGAGCACTGGTAACAGCCGTACTGCAGTCAAGCTCTGCAACGATTGCCGTTTTGCAGAATTTTGCCACACAGCCGGTCGCTGCAGACAGTACAGTCAGTGTGATCGGACTTGCAGGAGCAATCCCGGTCCTGCTTGGTGATAATATCGGTACAACGATCACAGCACTGCTTGCTTCCATTGGACAGTCAAAAAATGCAAAGAGAACAGCAATTGCGGAGGAAGCAATTGAGCATATCACATTTGACAAGTTTGCGATTGAAAACGAAGAGCTTGTAAGGGAAGGTTTGAAGATTCCCGCAGTAGTAGGATAGTAAAACGATCTCTTCTGTGTTACAATTTAGGTTAGAAATGACTAACATGTAATACAGAAGGGAGTTTTTTTATGCAAAACGGACAGGAAAGAAAACCGGATCTGGTCTGCAGCCTGGAAAAGGAAGGGTTTCTTGGCAGCTTTTATCAGGGAGACCGTTATGTGGATAAAGCGGTTATTTTTGTGGGAGGCAGTGGAGAACCACGGAATGTGGTAGAGGCAAGAGCTGCAATACTGGCAAGAGAGGGCTACAGTGTGTTAGCAGTGGGCTACTATCTTTGGAAGCCGCTTTCCAAACAGACCGTAGCGATCCCGCTCGATTATGTGGAGCGTGCGATCGACTGGTTAAAGGGAAAATGTCCGGTGAAGGTAACCAAGATCGGTATGATCGGACTTTCACTTGGTGCTGCTTACACGGCACTTTGCGGTGCTTATTTTCCACAAGTCAGTTGTGCGATCGTTGTTTCGGGCTTTGATTTTGTGGTGGAAGGCTGCAAAAATATGGTCATCAGACAGCATAGATCATATTTTACTCTGCATGGGGAAAATATACCGTATGAGCCTGCGGAGGCACTTTCGCACCTGCCTGCAACACTGAAAAAGTGGAAAAAGGATCCGTGTTACGGTTCCAGTGCAATGAACCGCTTCTATTATAATGAATGTTTCAAAGACAGGACAGATGCAAGCAGGATCAAGGTGGAAAACGGAAACTGCGACTGGCTGTTTCTGGCACCGGGCTATGACGATACATGGCCGTCCGATCAGGCGGTGAAACGTATAATACAGGTTCTGCGGGAAAAACAATATCCACATCGTTATGAGTGTGTGATCTATGAAAAAGGAAGCCATCTGCTGGGCATGCCAAATGAAGCACTGAAAGCCATGGGGGATGTGGATAAACTGATGCGTATGCTTGGAAAATTTCTCACAATGGAAAAGAAATACCCGAAAGAGTGCATGGAGGCAAGAGAAGAAAGCTATCAGAAGATCCTCTCATTTTTGCGGGAGAGTATGATCGACGGATAAATGGAAAATTCTGTTTCACATTTTTTACACAGACAGGTCAAAAAGACATCACAATTTACCGGCTATAATAAAGACAGATAAAAGATGTGAAGAACTGGAGGAATGACCATGAGAAAAAGGAGCCTTTGGACAATCGCAATGCTTACCGGATGCTGTATTCTGGCAGGCTGCAGTAATCAGGGCACACAGACGGATACTGCGCAGCAGAGCCAGGAGGAAAGCGTAGCAGATACAGAAGAAAACACAGATCAGAATACGCCACCTGAAAAGCTGGACGGAGAAGCACCGGATGGAGAAAAACCGGATGGCGCACCAACACATGGTCAGGCACCGGACGGAAAAGGAGGACCGGGCGGACAGAGTCAGGCACCGACAGAATACGATGCACAAAATACATATACGGAAGATGCCGCGGTAACGGGAGAAAGCATCAGTTCCACAGGGACGGATGAAAATGCGGTTCTGGTACAAAGTGGTGCGACAGTTTCTCTTTCGGATACAAAGATCGACAGAACAAGTGATGCCTCCACAGGCGGCGATTCTTCCAGCTTTTACGGCGTAGGTGCAGCGGTGCTTACCACAGACGGAACGGTGAAGGTCACAAACAGCTCGATCACCACGGATGCAGCGGGCGCAGCAGGTGTCTTTGCCTATGGAGATGGCGTGGCTGAAGTATTGGATACCACGATCACAACAGGGCAGGATACATCGGGCGGAATCCATGTAGCAGGCGGCGGAACACTGAAAGCAACTAATCTGACAGTAGAAACAAGCGGCGAGTCCTCTGCGGCGATCAGAAGTGACCGCGGAGGCGGAACCATGACCGTAAACGGTGGCAGCTATACCTCTAATGGAACAGGTTCACCAGCAGTTTACAGTACAGCAGATATTACGGTGTCAGATGCAACACTTACCGCAAACGGTTCCGAGGCGGTCTGCATTGAAGGCTTGAATTCCCTGAAACTGACAAACTGTGATTTGACAGGCAATATGCAGGATCTTTCCCAGAATGACTGTACCTGGAATGTGATCTTGTACCAGAGCATGTCAGGGGATTCCGAGGTCGGGAACAGTACCTTCAGCATGACCGGTGGCAGTCTGACGGCAAAAAACGGCGGTATGTTCTATACGACAAATACGGAAAGTACCTTTTATCTGTCAGGCGTTGACATGATCTATGCAAAGGATAATCCGTTTTTCCTAAAATGTATCGGAAATGCCAACCGGAGAGGCTGGGGTGAAACTGGCAAAAACGGCGCTGACTGCAGTTTTACCGCGCAGCAGCAGGAAATGCAGGGCAATGTGATCTGGGACAGCATCAGCCAGCTTGACTTTACGATGAAGAGCAGCACATGGACCGGTGCTTTTGTGCAGGATGAGAGCAATGCGGGAGACGGTGGTGACGGCTATGCCAATCTGGTGATCGACAAAGATTCGACATGGATCGTGACTGGAGACAGCGTATTGACCAGTCTTACAAATAACGGAACGATCACAGATGCAGACGGGAAATCCGTGACAATACTTGACACGAATGGTAAAATACTTGCGAATGGCGAAAGCGGGTATACCATAACGGTAGACTCCTTAACAGAATAAAAAGGCAGAAGATATAAGGAGCAGAGAAACAAATGAAAAAGTTGGAAGGCATAAAAACAGAGCGCGGCGCGGAAATCTTGCTGATCCTGGTACTGGTTGCCAGAAGTACATCCTTTGTGATGTCGAAGGTCACAATGAACGCGATGGATCCGTTTAATCTGCTGGGAGTCAGATTTTTGCTGGCATTTCTGCTTCTCTGTATCCCATTTGGGAAAAGGCTTGTGAAGATCAAAAAACAGACCCTGCTAAAGGGATTGCTGGTCGGACTGGCCTTTTTCTGCGTTATGACGGCAGAGCTTTTTACGCTCCGGCTGACAGCCTCATCTACATCATCTTTTTTGGAAAATATGGCGATCGTATTTGTACCGATCTTTGAAGCGGTGCTTTTGCGCAGACTGCCTGCAAAATATAGTGTGGCAGGTGTTCTGATTTCTATGACCGGAATTGGATTCCTGACGCTGGAAGGTGGCAGGATCGCACTGGGAACAGGAGAACTGATCGGTATTTTATCCGGTATCTTATATGCGGTTGCGATCATTATTACAGACAGATTATCGCACAATGATGATTCTCTGCTGATCGGAATGGTGCAGGTCGGAACGATTGGTGCGCTCGGAATGATTGCATCGTTCCTGTTTGAACAGCCGACATTGCCACAGGGACAGACGAGCTGGCTCATGGTCATTTATCTGGCAGTTGTCTGTACGGGCTTCGGGTTTACCCCCCAGCCGGTGGCGCAAAGCCGCCTGACTGCAGAACGGGCAGGATTGCTTATCGCAGTCAGCCCGGTAAGTTCTGCAATCATGGGTAGTATTTTTCTGAAAGAGCATTTGGGGATCAGTGGCATGATCGGGGCAATATTGGTTGTTGGCGGTATCATCATATCCAAGGATCCTTTCCATAAAAAAGCACAGGTCTTTTCGTAAATTTTGCAGGAACTTTTTGAAGATTTGTTTAAGATTCCTTTTTTCGCTAGGAATTTTCAGAAAGGCATGCTATGATTTTCGAAGGGTGATAAAGATGAATAAGGATTCGATTGAAGAAAATAAAGCAATACAGGATGGGCTGGAACGCTTTTTGGACGAAGAGCTGGCAGGTGTCCGCAAGGAACAGGTGGCACCGAACAGAACCATCATATACAACGAAGAGCCAAAGGAAAAAGAACTTAAAACTGAGTTTGCCACAGAAGTAACGCCAAAGAGGCAGGCAAGCTATGAGAGGAGATCCGCAGGCGGATATACAGCTGCGGCGGGACAGCCGGAACATAGAAGCAGCGTGGGCGAAAGACAGATGAGCCATGCTGCAGATACGGCAAGCAGGAGAAGAACGTCCGAAGAGACAGACAGATATCGTAACATAGACAGGGAAGCGTCAGCTCACCGGAGACAGGAAACTGTCTCTGACCGCCGGAGCATAGCGCCTGAGAAAAAGCACCGGGGATATGAACCGCCTGTATCTGAAAATAGGAAGAAACAGCATAAAAAGGCTAACAGAAAAGCCGATAAGAGACAGAAAAAGAAAGACGGCAGCAAGAAGGACAGGATGTCCAAGCCAAAGAAAATACTGCTGATCATTGGTATTGTCATTCTGGCACTTTTCCTGTGGTGGTATCTGACCATGGGACGGATCTACCATAAAATGAACTATGAAAAGTCAGATGAACTGGCAAGCGGTCCTTTAAAGGAACAGGGCGTGATCAATGTGCTGCTGATCGGAAACGATTCCCGTGAAAACGGAGAAGACGGCCGCTCCGATGCCATGATCCTGATCTCTATCAGCAATAAAACAAAGACGATCCACATGACCTCTCTGCTGCGTGATATGTACGTGGACATTCCCGGGCATGACGGCAACAGGTTAAATGCGGCTTACGCTTATGGCGGACCTGCGCTTTTGTGTGAGACGATCAAGCAGAATCTGGATATTGAAGTAAACAGATATGTACTTGTGAACTTCCAGGCGTTTGCAAGTCTGGTAGATGCAGTCGGCGGCGTAGATCTGGAAGTGACGAATGAGGAAGTCCAGTGGATCAATGCATATTTGAATGAATACAACTTGCTGGAAGGAAAAGAGATGACGACCGACTATCTGGATACCTCATTAAGCGGGGAAATCCATCTGAACGGTCCGCAGGCACTTGCTTACAGCAGGAACAGATATATCGGAACCGATTTTGGCAGAACAGAAAGACAGAGAAAAGTACTTTCTGCCGTTATGAAAAAGCTGCCACTTGCCATGGCAACCAATTCCGGTGAACTGATAGACGGTCTGTTCCCGAATCTGACAACAAACCTGACACAGACAGAAATGTACAGCTTATCAACGCAGGCAAGTAAACTTCTGACCTATGACGTGGTACAGAGCACGGTTCCGGCAGAAGGCACTTATTCCAATGCCACGGTCCGCAAGATGGCAGTTCTGCAGGTTGATTTTGAGGCAAATAAAAAGCTTTTAAAGCAGGAGATTTACGGACAGGAAGAGTAAAAAGACAAGTTGCGGGCAATAGTGTGCAAGAGGTACAGAACGGAGGCTTACATGAGCAAAACTTTTAAAGAACGATATCTTTCGCATGAGATAGAACTGGAAGCAATCGATGATTACATCATCGAATGGAACAATTCCGATACAGAGGAGACGCTGGCAAAGTTTCTGGGACTGAATAAAGAGGAAGAGACCGCGTGGGTGGAAGACAGTGATGATGCCCTTTTTGATCTGTTGGAAGCACAGAGAAAGTAAAAGCATGCAGAAAAGCGGAATGCACGATATTGTAGAGAGAATAAAAGATGATCTGAAAAAGAATGGGATAGGATGTGCTGCGACATTGGCATGTCTTATCCTTTTTGCGCTTATTTTTCATGATGTATGTCCGGTGCAGATCCTGTATGGACTGCCATGCCCGGGATGCGGTCTGACGAGAGCAGGTGTCCTGCTTCTGACCGGACATTTTGCTGCGGCATTTTCCATGCATCCGTTTATTTATGTTTGGCTGCTTTTTCTGTTATATCTGGCATTCTGTCGTTATATCAGAGGCTGCAGACCAAAAGGAGCACTACAGCTTCTGATCGTGATCATTGCCGGAATGCTCCTGTTTTATGGGTATCGTATGCTCCGGTACTTCCCGGATGTAGAACCGATGGTGCGAAAAGACGTGCGTTTTCCATCGGTCTGGAAACTTCTGCGGCTTTAAATACAGCAGTGGAACTTTTGGATTAGCGGTTACACCGGAATCCAGACAGAAACTGATCTGCCGTGAACAGGGAAGGAACCGTTTCCGTCCGCATCGATCGTAACCATATGGCGATAGCCGAATAACACATCAAAAAACTTCTGCCCACTATGATGTTTCCCGACATACATGGTCTTCTGGGTGTCATTTTTGGAAGAGAGGATGCAGGCAAGTCCGGTATTTTCATCTTCTGCAAGCCCTTCTCTGGTAAATCCGATACAATGATAGTCATCAAAGTAATCATGCTGTGCTCCGTAAGCATGGGAGGCTCTGACAGAGATCAGATTGGCAAGTGCTTTGCCGACCGGAGCTACATTCTGGGACGGAATACCGTAGCAGTCTCCGTAAAAGACACACGGATATCCCGCTTCGCGCAGCAGGATGAGCGCATAGGCAAGCGGTTTGAACCAGCTGTCTACAAAAGAGCAGAGTGCCTGCCCCGGCTCTGTATCGTGATTGTCTACAAAAGTAACTGCATTCTGCGGCTTTGCAGCAACAAGACTGCCATCAAAGATCTTGCGCAGATCATAGCCTTCACTGTTATACGATGCATAGTGGAAATTAAAATGAAGCGGTACATCAAACAAAGACAGTGCATAATTTGTTTTTTCCAGATAGGCTTCGAGTGCCCAGCATTCCCTGTGCCAGTATTCGCCGACAGTAAACAGTTCGCGTCCTGCATAGCTGCGCATGGCAGGGATCCAGTCGCGGTAAAAATCATAGTCAATGTGTTTTAATGCATCCAGACGGAATCCATCTACCTGTGTCTGATCCAGATACCATTTTCCCCATTTGGTAAGTTCGGCAATAACCTCAGGTTCGCTGAAATCAATATCTGCCCCCATCAGATAATCATAATTTCCGTTTTCCGAATCAACATCCTTGTCCCATTCTTTTCCTTCAAAGAGATAGATACTGTTCTTTTTTTGCTTATCATCCCAGTCTACACCATCGAAGCATTTGGATGTCCAGACAAAATCGGAATATCTGCCTTTTCTTCCCGGAAAATTAAAAATGGTCCAGGCGGTGATCTGTTCGATGCCTGTTGTTTCCTGTTCCCTGTTTCCTGTATTACATTCTTCGGCATTTATTATTTCTGTTCCGTCAGCACCAATCTTGTGATTCAGTACGATATCAGCATAAACATCAATTCCATATTCCTGACAGGTATGGATTGCAGCCAGATATTCCGCTTTTGTGCCATATTTGGTTGCAACACTGCCTTTCTGGTCAAATTCGCCGAGGTCGTACAGATCATACACCGCATAACCGACACCGTTTGTACCATAGGCATCTTTGTAAGCCGGAGGTAACCAGACTGCGGTAATACCTGCTTCTGCAAGCGCAGGAGCTTTTTCACTAAGCTGGTTCCATAAAGAACCGTCGGATGGCAGATACCATTCGAAATATTGCATCATTGTTCCGTTTTTCATCTTTTGCCTCATTTCCGGCGCATGGATTGCATACGTCTTGTAATCAATTAATTGTGTAGAAAAAGCAGAAACGCAAGCTGTAATAGCTGTGAACTGCCTGAGTACAGTACCTTTAGTCCATACTCCATCTGCCGCTGGCACCGCATGGCAGAACCAGCCCGGATCTTGTGACCGGTAATCCGATTTCATCCGCAGCAACACATCCGCCAAGCTTCTTCGTCAGTACGGTATTTAACATATAGGAGAGAACTGCAGGCTGCAGTCCGGTCGTATAAGAATTGATCAAAAAGAAAACAGGATCCTTGGACAGTACTTTGGAAGTCAGTTCAATGAATGGGAAAATGCTTTCTTCGATCTTCCAGATCTCGCCCTTTGGTCCTCTTCCATAAGATGGCGGATCCATGATGATACCATCGTAAGTATTGCCGCGCCGGATCTCACGCTCTACAAATTTGGCACAGTCGTCTACCAGCCAGCGGATCTTATCGCCGGGAATATTGCTTGAAACCGCATTTTCCTTTGCCCACGTAACCATTCCTTTGGAGGCATCGACATGTGTGACATTTGCACCGGCATTTGCTGCGGAGATCGTAGCACCGCCGGTATAAGCGAACAGATTTAATACCTTAAGCTCTCTGCCCGGATCCTTTTCTCTGGCTGCCCGGATCTTCTGTGCACACCAGTCCCAGTTTACCGCCTGCTCCGGGAAAAGTCCCGTATGCTTAAAACTGAACGGCTTGAGATGGAAGGTAAGCTCCCGGTAGGAGATCGTCCATTCATTTGGCAGATCAAAAAATTCCCACTGACCGCCGCCTTTGACACTGCGATGGTAGTGTCCGTTTTTCTGTTTCCATTCTTTGGCATCATGCCCTGTGCTCCAGATGACCTGAGGATCCGGGCGCACTAAAATATAATCACCCCAGCGCTCCAGCTTTTCGCCGTCTGAGGTGTCCAGTACTTCATAATCTTTCCAATTATCTGCTATCCACATGGGTGTAATCCTTTCTGTACATTTTATTCTATTGTGGACTACGCTTTTGAAAACGTCAAGGGATATGTAAATGAATTGCAAGAAAACGCTGTCCAAAATCCGCGAACGAAATTTCATGGATACTCTGGCGGCGGATGCTGGTAAACATTGACAGGCAGAGAGATATCTCTTATAATTTTCACATATGTTGATACTAAAAGTACCGGCTGCGCAAAGTGGTTTATGGGAAAAAATATAGTGTTTGGCAAAAACGACGGAAATGTGTGAAAGGAAAATAAAATGATGGAAAAGAGTAGAAACAGAGCAGTCGGCAGACAAGTCCGAAAAATGATCGCAGCAGCTATGGCAGCAATGCTTGTGTTTACCTCTGCAAATGTGGCAGACGTAAATGCAGAAGAAACAGTGCTGGCAGTCAGTGAGAATGCTGTTACAGGGGAAACGGGAGCGGGAGTAGTAGAAGCAAAGAAAACAGGTGAGCCAGAAGTAGAAAACGGTGGAGCTGAGAACAGGGAAGCAGAGAACACAGATCTGGATGCAGAAACAGCAGATCCGGACACAGAAACCGCGGACGGAACACACATATATAAAAATGGTTTCTGCACAGACAGTGGCTGTGACGCATACGAGCCTGCAGTACTTACAACCGGCAAATATGATATAGATGCCAATGGCGAAATAACGAACAGTGACGAAGCCTACGAAATCGGAAATGCAGGGCAGCTTTACTGGTTTGCCGGACTTGTAAACGGAACACTGACAGACGGAACCGCGCAGAATCTGAAAGCGAACGCAGTTCTGACAGCAGATATCACAGTGAATGAAGATCTGCTGGCAAGCATTAATACAGATGATGACGGAAATGTTACAAATGGTAGTTCTTTCAAAGCATGGCGACCAATGGGAATGGCAGATGAAAAGGGGAATTTGACAGGATGGTACACTGGTATTTTTGATGGAAATGGGCACAGTATCAGCGGCTTATACGTAAACAGAGATGAGGCAGCGGATGATGTGCATACATGGTTTAAAAGCTGTATTGGTTTATTTGGATATTATAGCGGAGTGACCAGAAATTTATCTGTTTTAGATTCTTATATGAGAGGAAAAGATTGCATTGGTGGCATTTGTGGTTACAATGATGGTGGAACTATCCAAAATTGTTATAGTGCTGCTACAGTATGTGGTGATTCCTATATAGGGGGTATTTGTGGTCGCAGTGAAGGTGATAGCATAATAGAAAACTGTTATAATACAGGATATGTTTATGGAGCTACTAGAAGTATAGGTGGTATCTGTGGAGATAATAGTGCCACATTGCAAGGGTGTTACAATGTTGGAAAAGTTAACGGGAAATTTTATGTTGGCGGAATTGTTGGAGAAAGTTCCGGATCTGGTAATACAATATGGATAAAAGATTGTTACAATAGAGGAAACGTGATAGGGGATACAAAAGACATTGGTGGTATCGGAGGATATATCGGTTACAGTCTGGTTGAAAATTGCTACAGTCAGGCAACTGTCAGTGGAAATACAAATGTGGGTGGTATTTGTGGCAATGGTTATAAGGCTGACTTTCAGAATGCATACTATGATTCAAATTTGTACACAGGAGATGCGATTGGATATTTAAAAGATGCAACAATCAAACAGACCGAAGGAAAGTCTTCGCAGGCATTTGAAAGCGGCGAGATCGCATATCTGCTGCAGGCTGACCGTGAGGAACCGGTCTGGGGACAGACACTCTCCGGAAATGATGTGCAAGCTTATCCGGTATTAGGCGGCGCAAAGGTGTATCAGGTAACTGAATACAAAGGATGTATCGAAAGCACAGGAATCGCAGGAACTACTTATAATAATGATAATGCGAATGCCCCTGTTGTTTTTGGACCACATGTATATGAAAATGGATTTTGTACAATCTGCAGCGCATACGAGCCTGCAGTACTTACAACCGGCAAATATGATATAGATGCCAATGGCGAAATAACGAACAGTGACGAAGCCTACGAAATCGGAAATGCAGGGCAGCTTTACTGGTTTGCCGGACTTGTAAACGGAACACTGACAGACGGAACCGCGCAGAATCTGAAAGCGAACGCAGTTCTGACAGCAGATATCACAGTGAATGAAGATCTGCTGGCAAGCATTAATACAGATGATGACGGAAAAGTTACAAATGGAACGTCTTTCCACGCATGGAGTCCGATGGGAATGGCAGATGAAAAGGGGAAAATTACTGGGTACTACAAAGGCATTTTTGATGGAAATGGACATAGTATTAGTGGTGTGTATGTGAACAGGGATGAAGCAGCAGATGATGTGGATATGCGCTTTAAAGGCAGTATTGGTTTGTTTGGATATCATGATGGAGTGATCAGAAATTTAGGGATTTTGGATTCTTATATGAGAGGAAATTATTATATTGGTAGTATTTGTGGTTACAATAATTGTGGAACGATTCAGAACTGTTATAGTACTGCTAGAGTAGGTGGTGTCTTATATATAGGCGGTATTAGTGGCCGCATTCATCATGGTATAGTAGAAAATTGTTACAATGCAGGAAATGTTTGTGGTAACAGAGAAATAGGTGGTATTTGTGGAGATAATTATTCTATAATTGAAAGCTGCTACAACATAGGAAGTGTCAGTGGAAATGAGGATGTTGGTGGAATTGCTGGTTGGGGATATGATGTTGAGGATGACAGTGATAGTTGTAAAATAGTGGATTGTTATAACATGGGAAAAGTAACAGGAAAGAAAAATGTGGGTGGTATTTGTGGATATGATTATTGCAGTCTTGTTGAAAACTGCTATAGTCAGGCAACTGTCAGTGGAAATACAAATGTGGGTGGTATTTGTGGCAAAGGTTATAAGGCTGACTTTCAGAATGCATACTACGATGTTGACCTGTACACAGGAGATGCGTTTGGATGTTCAGAAGATGCAACAATCAAACAGACCGAAGGAAAACCCTCGCAGGCATTTGAAAGCGGTGAGATCACATATCTGCTGCAGGCTGACCGTGAGGAACCGGTCTGGGGACAGACACTTTCCGGAAATGATGTGCAAGCTTATCCGGTATTAGGCGGCGCAAAGGTATACCAGAATATCACCTATCAGGACTGCGCAAAAGATGAGGCGCATACAGTTTATACCTATGCGAACGAACAGAAACAGGAAAGTTATGATTATACCTTACAGGAAGTAAAAGCAAAAGAACCAAAGTGTACAGAAGCAGGAAACAAGGCTTATTACAAATGCAGTGTCTGTGGAAAACTTTACGCAGATCAGGAAGGAACGAATGAAGTGTCAGCAAACACAGTAGTGGTTCCTGCCAAAGGGCATAGCTTTACATGGATCATTGACAGAGAAGCAACGGAGCAGGCAGAAGGAAGCAGACACGAGGAATGCAGCATTTGTCATGAAAAGAAAGCTGCAGTTGCAATCCCGAAACTGCCATCCAGTACACAGCCGAGCGAAGCGCCAAGCCAGCAGCCAAGCGAAGCGCCAAGCCAGAAGCCAAGCGAAACGCCAAGTCAGAAGCCAAGCGAAACGCCAAGCCAGCAGCCGGGGCAGGATATAAAAGTACCTGCAAAGGGCACAAAGCTGACAGCGAAAGGTGCCAGCTATCAGGTAACAAGCGCTGCAGAAAAGAATCCTACGGTTGTATACAAAGGCAGCAAAAAGCAGAAAGCTTCCGTGACGATCCCTGACACTGTTACAATTGATAAGGTGACTTATAAGGTAACTTCGATCGCAGCAAATGCATTCAAAAACAATAAGAAGCTGAAAAAAGTTGTGATTGGAAAGAATGTCACAAAGATCGGCAAAAAGGCATTCTATGGCTGCAGTAAATTAAAGAAAATCACGGTGAAAACAACAAAGCTGACCAAGAAAAATGTCGGTAGTCAGGCATTCAAAGGAATTCATAAAAAAGCAGCCTTCAAAGTACCAAAGAAAAAGATAAGCAGCTATCGTAAAGTGTTTAGAGCCAGAGGTGCAGCAAAAACGACGAAAGTTACAAAATAAAGCAGAAAAGGTGTTTGCGGTGCAGACACCTTTCTGTTTGCCTAAAATTGTATACACGTATCCTTGACGAAATGCTATTTCATACATTATAATAGGTAACAGTTTTGTACTTTACCGTAGCAAAGAGTAGTCAAAACAATCGAAATTCTTACATATGGGAGGAGAACATGAGTAATACATTAGGTTGGATCATTGTAGCGTTTGTACTCTATCTTCTGGGCATGGTAGCAGTCGGAGCTGCTTACGCAAAGAAGAACAGCAGTGCAGAAGATTATTTTCTGGGAGGCAGAAGTCTTGGAGGCTTTGTGGCAGCGCTTTCCGCACAGGCATCGGATATGAGCGGATGGCTTCTGATGGGGCTTCCGGGCGGCGTATATGCGCTGGGAACAGGACAGTCGTGGATCGCGATCGGCCTTTTCCTCGGAACGGTTGTAAACTGGCTGGTTATTTCAGGACCGCTTCGCCGTTATACGATCCGGGCGAACAATTCCCTGACACTGCCTACTTACTTTGAGAACAGATTCCATGATAAGAAGAAAGTGCTTCTGCTGATCTCTTCGATCACGATTGTTATTTTCTTCCTTGTTTATACCGCATCAGCACTGGCATCCGGCGGTAAGCTTTTCAATTCCGTATTTGGTGTAGATTACCGCATTGCACTGACGATCGGTGCACTTGTTATTCTGGTATACACATTCCTTGGCGGGTTCATGGCAGTCTGTGTGACAGACTTTATCCAGGGAACACTGATGCTGATCGGCCTTCTGATCGTTCCGATCATGGCATATGGGATCATTGGAGGTAACCTTTCCGCAGCACTGGATGCGCAGGGCGTTGCGGGCGGCTCTTCCGCATTCCTGAGCCTTATCAGAAATGGAGATAAGACATATTCAGCAATCGATATCATTTCACAGCTTGCATGGGGACTCGGTTATTGTGGTATGCCACATATCCTTGTACGTTTCATGGCAGTCCGCGATGAAAAAGAATTAAAAAAATCCAAAACAGTAGCGATCATCTGGGTTGCACTTTCCCTGTTCTTTGCATGCTTCATTGGTGTAGTCGGCAGAGCATTCCTGACAACTCCACTGGAAGGCGGCGATACAGAAAAAGTATTTATTAAGATGATCCTGCAGCTCTTTACGGAAAACTATTATCTGCCGGTGGTCGGTGGTATTTTCTTATGCGGTATTCTGGCTGCGATCATGTCAACAGCAGATTCCCAGCTCCTTGTCAGTGCTTCTTCCGTAGCGGAAGACATCTACAAGGGTGTATTTAAAAAGGATGCGGATGATAAGACAGTTCTGAATATCAGCCGTATCACAGTACTCGTCATTGCAGTACTTGCTTACTTGATCGCACTTGATCCGAACAGCTCCATCATGGGACTTGTATCCAACGCATGGGCAGGCTTCGGTGCAGCCTTCGGACCGCTTGTTGTATTATCCCTGTTCTGGAAACGAACCAATCTGCAGGGCGCAGTTGCCGGTGTTTTATCCGGTGCGATCACAGTTATCGTATGGGACTACTTAAAGATCGTCTCTACTGTAGATGAAGCAGGTAATGCGATCCGCGTAACGATCGGCGACTACACAGGTCTTTATTCCCTGTTGGTCGGTTTCATTATCAGCCTGATCTGCATCGTCGTTGTCAGCCTTCTGACACCGGCTCCTGACGCAGAAATTCTTCAGGAGTTCGACGATGTAAAAAACAAACGCGTATAAACATCCTATTATATGAAACATTCTATTATATATAGAAGAAACAGTGCATTATACAGCTCATCAAAGAGGAAAAAGAC
>ERZ791884.1186-NODE-1186-length-20027-cov-5.420939_pt1 | contig 20027 bp, 16 predicted proteins | sample MGYA00509941_ERZ791884 | MGnify/ENA primary metagenome ERZ791884 (study PRJEB30046, sample SAMN00792095) | human gut metagenome | study: EMG produced TPA metagenomics assembly of the A metagenome-wide association study of gut microbiota in type 2... | reverse complement strand
ACGGCAACCATGTCATGTACCGTGTAACGCCTATTTTTGAGGGAGATAATCTTCTGGCCAACGGCGTTCTGATGGAAGGCTATTCTGTGGAAGACAAGGGTGCCGGGGTTTCCTACTGCGTCTTTGCCTACAATGTCCAACCGGGCATTGAGATTGACTATGCCACAGGCGAGAGCAAGCTGGCAGATAGTGCTCAGCAGGAGGAGCAGAAGACGGCTACGGTAACTCCCACACCTTCCCCAGAGCCTGAAAAGCAGGAGCCAGCGACCGGAAGTGAGGCGTCGCAGGCAGATTATATCCTTAATACCAACACGAAGAAGTTCCACTATCCCACCTGTTCCAGCGTGAACGATATGAAGGAAAAGAACAAGCAGGAGTTCTTCGGCACCCGTGATGAGGCCATTTCAAATGGGTATTCTCCCTGTGGCCGTTGCAAGCCTTGACTGGTCGGCCAAATAGGAAATCTTATTTCTTGTTAAGTGTGGTGAAACGATTGTGGATCACTTGAGGGACTATTCGATTGATTACATCAGAACACGCTGTTTGGATGTAATCAACAATCAATACAAAACCGTAAGTCAGCAAGCCAGAGAGAATGGCCTGTCAGTGTCCTTGTTCTGAGCAGAAATACTGCTGCGTTTTCTCCGATACTGCGATAATGATTGCTCAAGAAACTGGCTGTAAGGATGATTGGCAGGAATAATTCAACGAGTTCTCGGAATGTGACAGAATCGGCAGACTGTGATATGATGAGGTTGCTGCTTCAAGCAGCTAGACCAATTTGATAAGCGAGGTAACCTAAATTGAATTTGAAAGAAGTAAGCGAACTGCGCCGCCGTTTTCGTATGGATCGGAATGCTATCAGCCGTATCTATGGCTGTTTTGTCAATAGCAGCCGTGAAATCGTTTCATACATTGATGAATCCATGGGGATTCTCCCGCAGGACGAAGCAGAGAAGTACCTGAACCTGCTGAAGAAGACTCTTTCCGGAAAACTTGGGAAGAACCTGATCGATATTATCTTCTCTACTGAACAGGTAGCTGACAGTGATGAGCATCGCCTTCTCATGGCACTGCGCGACTCGGAACTGAAAGATGGTGAGATCCGTGACGAGTTCTATCAGAAAATCATCAACTCTCTTGACCTTGGGGACAGCAACTACCTGATCCTCCTGGCATATGACACATACGATGTCCCCCACAAGAATAAAAACGACGAGATGGATGCAGATGCATCCGATGCCGTATTCTCCTATGTTGTTTGCTGTGTCTGTCCTGTGAAGGATCGCAAAGCGGAGTTGGGCTTCTTCCCCGGAGACAATGAGTTCCACAGCTGTGCCGGTCAGATCGTTGCCGCACCGGAACTGGGATTCTTGTTCCCCGCCTTTGATGATCGTGCGGCAAATATCTACAATGCCTTGTTCTATTCCAGAAAGACAGATGAGATCCACCAGGAAGTCATCGACAGCGTATTTCATACCACAGCTCCCATGTCTGCCGCTGAGCAAAAGGAAGCATTCCAGAATGCTCTCAGCGAAGCTTTGGGTGATGCCTGTAATATGGAACTGGTCCAGTCTATCCATGACAGACTCCACGACCAGATTGAACAGCATAAGGAGAGCCATGCCCCCGAACCGCTGGAACTCTCCGTCAGTGATGCGGCAGCAATCCTGCGCGATAACGGTGTGGAAGAGGAGAAGATCCTTGTGTTCCGTGATAGTTGCGCCACCCAGTTCGGTGATGGAGCAACGCTGAACCCGGCCAATCTGATTGATAGCAGCCGCTTTGAAGTTAAGACCGCCGATGCGACAATTTCGGTCGATCCGGAGCATAGCTACTTGGTTGAGGCAAGGATCATTGATGGCCGGAAGTACTTGCTCATTCCCGCAGACGAGGATATTGAAGTCAATGGGTTTGGGGTTCGTGTCAAAGGCGAGTAAACGAAGACCGACTACGGAGGAATAATGATGGAATATAACAAATTGATCGCAGAGATGTCCCTTTCAGATGAGGTGGAGGGCTTCTATGTTTTGAAAGCTGCATCTCCCAAGACAACCGCAACCGGCAAGCCGTTTTTGAGCGCCTCTCTGTCGGATCGATCCGGCTCCATCGAAATAAAAGTATGGGACTATTCTGGCCCCATCTCCTCTGCAGATGAAGGCAATGTTGTGAAGATCCGTGGCACTGTCTCCGAGTTCAGAGGCATCCCGCAGGTTACTGTCGATCGGATCCGTTTGGCTGACGACAATGATACTTACGACCTGTCCGCCTTGGCCCCGGTGGCTCCCATTGATGTGGACACTACGATGGCAGAAGTGGAGAGACTGATCAGTTCGATTACGGATGCTGATTACAGGAAGATCTGCAGCACGATGATGGCCCGCCATAAGGAGTCCCTGAAGACGATCCCGGCCGCTAAAAGCGTCCACCACGGCTTTATCTCCGGACTTCTGATGCACACTGCGACCATGATGAAAACGGCTGATTTCCTGGCCGGCCTTTACGGGGATATCATCGACCGCAGCCTGCTGCTTGCCGGTACATTCCTTCACGACTTTGCCAAAGAGAGCGAGTTTACCTTTTCTCAGCTCGGCCTCGTCACGGAATACTCGGTAAAGGGACAACTCCTTGGGCACCTTGTGATGGGCGCACAGGAAGTTTCCAACGTAGCTGCAGAACTTGGTATCCCTGAGGACAAGTCCGTTTTGCTGCAGCACATGATTCTTTCCCATCACGGAGAGCCGGAATTCGGCACTGCAGTGAAGCCCATCTGTGCGGAGAGCGAGCTGCTCTCCCAGATCGATATGCTTGACAGCCGGATGGAAATCTACCGCGAGACCTTGGCCGGTCTCCAGGTGGGAGAGGTGAGCAATCGCATCTTCGCTCTGGACAAAAGAGTGTTCAAACCACATGAACTGAATGGGTGACGGATATGGCTATTGGCGAGAAATATGCTCCACTTGGAAAATGGCTGAAGGAACACGGCGGAGACTTTGTTAAGCTGACTTTCGATGAGTTGAACCAGATCATCCCAATCCCTAACCACGCATATAAGAACAGACCATCCTGGGCAAATCTCTCAAACCCTGCATCCTTTTGCTCCAGCTGGATCAGTGCGGGATATGTCGTGGATTCCATTAGTTTAGAGGAACAATGGGTCGTATTCAGGAAAGGCGAAGTACAGGGCCACACGCACCATAGTAAGCCGCCCTATCGTGTTGAGGATCAGAAAAAACTTGCTGAAGCCATTCAAGCCGGATACGAGTGCTATGACAGTATGAAGGATGATCCACATCACCGGTATCTCTCTTGGGAGTACTGCCATGAAGCGTTTCGGCTGAATAGGCGCCCGCAGATTGACGCCACGATCGACTATCTCTGCCTGCACTTGGCTTGGTATTTGGCCAGTTGGGGTATGCTTCGAAACTCTTTCCTCATGCAGAAGGATTACAAGATCCATGCGGATGTTGTCCGTTTGATTTATCAGCCGGAGTGGGATGATCTCTGGGACCTTTCTCCCGAGAAACTCTCGCAGGAGTATTATGCTGACCGCATCATGAAACTTAGCGAGAGCATTACAGAAGCTTATGTGGCGTCCGGTGCCGGCATCCCAACGGATACCTTGCTTACCAAGATCTTGCTGGGTACTGTGGGCTGCGTACCCGCCTATGATCGGTATTTCAAAAAGGCTCTTGCTGATACCTGTGCTGCATCCCAAGTATTCAGTGCGAAATCCATCCGAACCCTTGGCAACCTGTATCTTGACCATGAGGATGAGTTTGAAAAGCTCCGGAAACATTGCGGCAGCCGAATTGAGTATCCGGCAGCCAAAATCCTGGACATGTGCTTTTTTGAGTATGGCTTCCAGAGAGACGCGAGCAGCCAAGAAGACAGCGATTAGATTATTCTGTGAGGAGGGATCACTTTGGAATATGCTTTGATAGCGGATCATCACCGCGTTCACGCATTCGATGCGGAGAAGGGGCAAGAGTATTACTGTCCTGTGTGCGGCAACCAGGTGATTCCTCGCCAGGGCGAAGTCAATTCGTGGCACTTCGCTCATGTGACCTCGTGTATGGATGACTGGAAATACGATATGTCTGAATGGCACCGAGGATGGCAATCGCGTTTTCCCGAAAATGTTCGTGAGATTGTCGTGGAACACAGGGGCGAATGCCATCGTGCAGACATCTTGATGGGCGGCTATGTCATTGAGTTTCAGCACAGTCCGATTTCTGCCGGTGAATTTGAACGGCGCAATAAGTTCTACACGAGGGCCGGCTATAAGGTGATTTGGGTGTTCGATGAGACCTACGCCTTTGGGAATGAGTATATCTCCAGCAGCCTGGATGATGAGAACAAGTTTGTGTGGAAGTGGCCGAATCGCGTGCTCGCTTCAGTTGTTCCTCAGCGATCCACAGATATAGCAGTCGTTCTGCAGCTTACCGAAGGCCATGATGACGACGGTTGCGAATGGCTCGTGAAGGTGGAGTGGGCGATCGTAGACGATGACGGGTATGCCGACTATCGCCGATTCTTCATTGATGATGGTTTTGCGCCAGATCTTTTTACTGAAGACGGCCTACAGAACATTCTGTTGAGCAAGCGGAAGCGGTTTGATGCCTTCCTCCGTGATAACCAACCCTATGCACCGAAGTGCAGCCGAATCAAGGGTAATCCACGGGACTGGTACATATGCCCGAAAACGCACGATTGGCATAACAACCAATGCCGGGAATGTCAGAACAATTTAATCAACGAGTTCCGGACAGGAACGGATTATAGGCAAGGAGGTTTGTTCTTCTACTGTGCTTATCCTCGCATTATCCATGAAGCAGATAAGTATGGAGAGGTGCATCTCCCATCCATTCGATTTTAAGGAGGGCTCCGACATGAAAAAGGAATATGACACCAGCGTGAAAGAGGCCATTGAACGAGTCATGAGCGTATTCTCCGAGTACATCAAAACAACTCCATACTTCGATATTGTATGGTCTGGTAAGGTTGGGTATATCTACATCAGCATCGATAGTTGCCGTGGTACTGTCGGCGACATGGACTGCCTTGCAATTGATAGCCCCGAAGAGCTTCTGGATAAGCTGCTGTATGAAATGGCAGTGGATATCATGGAGGAAGGTGGACACGACCTAAGCCCGGTAGAAGCATCAGTATTGGAGCGTGCTGAGGTAGAACGGCGCCTTAATGTCTATCTGGAGCAGTTGCCTGAATACCAAGACCGTATCAGTTTTGTATTCGAACGCAAGTGATCTTCAAAGATAATCTCGGTAGAATATAGCGAGGTGCATATGGCAAAGAACATCAAAAAGCGTTCAGCGAGTCATATCTATTTCGGCGTCAATAAGCTAACCGGCGAGTTGAAGCATATCTCCGAGGTGCCCAGCGGTCAAAAGTGCAACTGCATCTGTGCAGCTTGTCTGCAACCATTTGAGGCACGAAAAGGAACGCGGCGGTGCCACCACTTTGCTCATGTTTCAAATTACGAGTGTATGTATGCAAGCGAGGTGGCCATCTATAAGGCGTTTGCCGAAGCGTTGAAACAGAGTGGCTTTTTGGCGTTGCCCCCAGTGATGTTGCGGTTCCCAGCATGGCATGATCCAGAACTTTTGCAGGAAGCACGAAGAATGAAGATTGACTCTGTCGCTTTCGAGTGCGAACCCCTGTCATATCCACCGCTGCTGCGCGTGACCATGCAAGGGACACCGTTAAGAATCCTGTTGGATTTTGACCGCTATTATGATGACGATGATAGGGTGGAACTGGCAGAAGAAGCAAAAGCGGAGGACTACTCGCTTTTGTTAATCTCCATGCCGAAGATTGACCAAGATACGGAGTTTACCCCGGATAGGCTTCAAAGCGCACTTCAAGATAACGACCGTACCGAATGGGTCTTCAGCCGTCTAGAAGAACAGTGGAAGCAAAAGTACTACGCTGTAGCGGTTTCGCCCCCAGAGCATGGAACCGGCAACCTGTGCCCGATTTCATTTGGAAAATATAAGGGCAAGTATTCTGCTCGGTGGATCGATTGTGCCCATTGTCATTTCAATGTTGCGCAGCCACCTTGCTGCCTCTGCGTTGCAGGTGCGGGAATTCAAAAGAAAGAAGACTTCAAGAGAGATTTGCAAGATCGGCTATTCGACATCGATAAGATCAGGAGAACGAATGAAGAAGAGATCCGGCTGCGTGAAGAACGAGAAAGATCTTTCGAGCGAAGATCAGTCTATACTCGTCCAACACCGTATGCTGCTAGGCCTGTGGTCCCAGCCGGTCCTACGCAAGAGGAGCTGGATGCGGAATATATCCGGATCTGCCAAAGCTATGACCCGTCCTCTGAAGAATGGACAGTGGATCGCTACAATCGGCGATGGATCATGTGTACGGTTTGCGGCCGAATTAAGCAGGATGCGCAGATGTCCTATTACGGTGGCAAGGGAGGTGCAAACCAGGGAGTCTGTGCCGATTGTTCGCGAAATGGTCGTAGCTAATCCACATAGCTGGCTTGATATTATTCGCATGATGGTGTATTATTAACTTGATACTTGATAGTTTTACAGCTGCGTACTTTGGCAGCCATTTAGAGGTTCTGCCACGACAGGACCTCTTTGTTATGTGCGAGGTGTCGAGATGGATTATATGACCATAAGTGAAGCAGCAACTAAATGGAACCTATCTAACAGGCGTATTCAAACGCTTTGCTCTCAAGGGCGGATACCGGGCGCAGAGCGTGCTGGTTATTGTTGGCTCCTTCCGAAAGACGCAGAAAAGCCAGTGGATGCCAGAATAAAGAGCGGAAAGTATATCGGTTACTCCGAGAAATATAAGAAACCCGGAAAGAAGAACGCCACTGATGGGCTGGAGGGTAAATCATGAACGGCCAAGGAAAACTTCTTACTCATTATTTGAAAAACGCGGACAAGCTGATCATTCCTGTCTATCAGCGAAACTATGATTGGCGCGAGGAACACTGCAGGAAACTGTACCAGGATCTTGTTCGTACCATTCGTGATAGAAAACGTTGGCATTTCTTTGGAGGAATTGTCTCTGTTAGCGATCCTATGGGGAGCAGCTCTGACTACCTTGTGATTGACGGTCAACAGCGAATTACGACCGTTTCACTACTCCTTCTGGCTATGGCCAACCTGATTAAGGAAGGAAAAGTAATCCCCGAAGATGACGATCTATACGCACAGATCACAAAAAAGTACCTGGTGGATGAGATCAATCCTCGCAAGCGCAAAGTCAAGCTCAAGCCTATCAAGGGCGACCAGGACGCATACGATCGCCTCTGGGGTGATCCGGCCGATTTTGATCGTTCATCAAATATCACTCAGAACTATCTATTTTTCTACAATGAGATTCAGAAACAAGCCATTACAATCGACCAGCTCTTCAAGGCCGTTGAAAAGCTGCAGATTATCGACATTACGCTGACACCTCCTGACGATGATCCTCAGCTCGTTTTTGAGAGCCTCAACTCTACCGGTCTCGAGTTAAATGAGGGCGATAAGATCCGCAACTTTGTTCTGATGGGACTTGACATCGAAGAGCAAGAGCGCTTCTATGACAGCTACTGGAACCCCATTGAAAAAAATGCCGGCTATAATAAGCAAAACAATTCGTATGATGTAAGCCCATTTATCCGCGACTACCTGAGCATCAAACAGAAGAAGATCACCGGGATGAAGGATATCTACACCGAGTTTAAGGCATATGCCGAAAAGATGCCCGGTGAAATGGAATCTATCATGAAAGATCTCCTAGGCTATGCTAAGCGGTATAACAAGCTCCTGCTTGGACATCCGAGTTTTCCTGCGAAGCTGAAGGCGTCTCTTTTCCGCTTGAATCGTTTTGAAAGCAGCGTCACAAGACCGTTTCTGATGGAAGTAATGAGGCTGCAGGAAAGCAGCCTCTTGAACTTGGATGAGGTTGCCGAGATTTGCAGAATCGTAGAATCCTACCTCTTGCGCCGTATCATTTGTGACCTGCCTTCTAATACACTTGCAAAGGTATTCCTTACAATGAGTTCCGATATCAAGCGATTTGACGGTACCTACAGCAATTTCATTGAAAAAATGAAATATGTACTGACCTCCAAAAAGGAAAAGGCCGCATTCCCTGATAACGAGACTTTTGCAGATTGTCTGCGAACCAAGAATATCTACGCTATGCTCCCACGTTACAAAGCGTATCTGTTTGAACGCCTGGAAAACGGTGACAGCAATGAGTATAAGGACGTCTACGGGCGCCTCGATAGCGGTGAGTACACAATTGAACATATTATGCCTCAGAAATTGACCCCCGCTTGGACTAGTGAGCTTGGGCAAGATGCAGAGAATATACATGGAGAATGGCTGCACACGTTGGCGAATCTGACCCTTACAGCCTATAACTCGAAATATAGCAATGCTCCCTTTAGCGAGAAAAAAACAATGGAGGATGGGTATCTACAGAGTGGTATCAGAATGACTCAATGGGTCGCACAGAAAGAACACTGGGGTCTTCCTGAACTTGAAGAACGCTGTAAATACCTTACACAGCAAGCTGTGTCTCTGTGGTCCTATGCTGATAGCAGCTATACTCCGCCTCAGAAGCAGTATGAGGAAGTGTCGCTGGATGATGATATTACGCTTACCGGTCATAGCATCGTGAAGTACCGCTTCCGTGGTATTGAGCATGAAACAACTTCGTGGGTAGAAATGTACACTGAGGTTCTAAAAGAACTGCATAATGGAAATAAGGCATATCTCAATTACCTTGCCGATGCCGATGATAGTGTAGATCTGTCGATCCAGGTTACCAGATCACCAGATGAATTCTCCAGCAGTGTAAAAATTGATGACGATATTTATATCTGGACTGGTACCGCGACTCAGTATAAAGTCAATCTACTGCGGAAGTTCTTCGAACAGTATAAGCAGGATCCGTCCGATCTCGTATTCTTCCTCGATGATAGTAGAGGCATTGGTTCAGATGAGGAGATCGAACGCTACAAGATTCGTCGGAAGTATTGGGAGAGTGTCCTTCCATCACTTCAAGAGGCAACGGGTACTTTCTTAAATATCAGCCCATCTAAGAATAACTCTATCATGGGAGCCACGGCACGTAGTGGTGTTTACCTTTGCTGCGTAGCGAACTATGACTCTGCCCGTGTCGAAGTATTTATTGATCAGGGTGATTATCAAAAGAATCGGGCGATCTATAATCACCTTGAGCAAAACCGGGATGCAATTGAGGCTGCATACGGAAAAAGCCTGCATTGGATCTGCCAAGACGATGTTAGAGCCTGCAAAGTCTACGATGAGATTAAAGAGGTCAGCATCAAAAATGAGGAAGACTGGCCAGTAATGAGCGCTTTCCATATTCAACGAGCAAAGGCCTTGTTTGCTGCGACAAAGCAGTTTCTGGGATAATTCTTATAAGAAAGCTGCGGGAAGTGCACTAAAGAAGGTAATACGATATGTCACAATAATAGGTTATCCATTTGTCTGCAGTTTTGCTGGTGATGACATTATTGAGCTGGATTCTACAACAGATGAAATCAAGATGCCACCCTTTCGGATGGCATCTTTTTTATCACCTTTAATCAGCGCAAGCCGGTTTAATCTTTTAGCTCAAACTCGAAAGAGAGCGCATCACCAAGTCGATGTCTTTGTTTTCAAGTTCCTGAATGATGTGCAGATAGGTTTTTTGCGTAGTGGTCATACTCGAATGTCCAAGACGGCGGGCAACGCTCGCAATGGAAACGCCCGTAAATAACAGCAAAGAGGCGTGTGTATGTCGTAATCCGTGGACAGAGATGATAGGGATGTTACAGGCTTTGCAATGCCTGCCGAGAATGTCGTTCACCGTCGAATTGTAGACAGTGGAGTTGACAAAGATGGGCTTATCTTCGGGAAGGTGCTTTACCAATTCAGAAAATTGAATGACAGTTTGCCAGTCAATTTGAATTTTCCGCACAGACGACTTGTTCTTCGTAGGCTGGAAGCCGCCCTTTCCCTTGTAGTCCCAAGTCTTGCTTATGGACAGTGTTTGATGGGCAAAGTCGAAGTCTTTGGGGGTAAGAGCCAGTGCTTCAGAAAAGCGCATCCCTGTCTTTGCTACCAACAGGATAAAATAGTCCCAATTCACCTTATCCTTCAGGTCAAGCGAGATCAGCAGCGTGTGTAGCTCAAATTGATTGAGATACTTGATTTTCTTAGCAACCGGTGGCTTCCCCTTGATGATTGCCTTGCGAGTAGGATCTCTTTCAATCAAGCCCTCATCAACAGCATCAAGAATTGCTCCCTTGAGCTGGTGGTGAAAATCCATCGTGGTTTGGCGCTCGTGGAACTCAGCATAGTCGTTCAACAGCTGCTGATAAGCTATCCGGTTCATATCACATACTCTCAGGTTCGGGACGAGCTTAACGAGCCATTTCTGCGTCATTAGGTACTTATCCATCGTCACCTTTCTGATTGCGCCCTTCTTATACACCGTAATCCATTTTGCATAATATTCACAGAACAAGTCTGTTCGTTTGGTTTCTGTTAGCATCAGAAGTCCTCCATTTCATTAAAAATGGCTTACGCTGATGAAGGGTGATAAGGTGGTCGAGGCCGCCAAAGTATATGCCAATCTGTTCCTGTTCCTTCAAATCCAAAGGAAATTTGACAACCGTGTCCCGCATAGCGCCCTTGGAAATCGAAGTAACTTTTATACCCTGCATGAGCGGTTTTAACTGGTCGTGATACGCGGTCGAGTTAAGGTAAAATCCAAGAAATCCAGAAGCAAATTTTCTATTCGGTCTTACCGGCATCGTGTGCAATCCGGAGATAACTTTCTGATCCGTCAAGCCCTCTATTTCTGTGCATTTCCCGACAGTTTCATCTTCAGCAGTATCAGCTATGATGACATCTCCATTTTGCAAATAAGAAGTCTTGAATTTATCTGCAATCGACTGCTTTTCAATATACGAAAGTGGCTCTTTTGAAACGTCTAAAATTTCATCGTACTTGATGAGCACATCTCCATAATGTATGTTCTGTGCTGCACCAAACTCATCATTCAGCTCCGCACGAGAGAGCGTATTATTTTGCAATGACATAAACACTTCGCCGAACTTACGCTGTTCCCAAGAAAAAGCAAGAGAGCCAAGGAAACACCTTGGCTCTCTTGTTAAGACCGCATATTTTTTCGTTTTTCGGCTTGCTTTAGCGTTGATGGCACTCATTACGGCATATCAACCTCAAATCCACCGGTAAGAATGAACTGCCGCAAAAGCTGATCCGTTTTCATATTGACCTTGGGCGGAATCAACTTGGTTTGTTCATATGCTTCAAAGAACGCTTTTGCTTTGGACTTATCGACGCTCTTTTTCAGCTCGTCAAACCTGCCAAACTCATTGATAGTCGCTTCATTCAGGTTAAGCCCCATCATATTCCTGAGTTTATCCTCATCAAGACCGAAGATGGTTGCAAAACGGTGAATTTGGTCATCTTTTGCTCTAAATTGATACTCCGTGATGTAGTCACGAAGCGTTTTCCCGTCCTCGGCAATGACATCGCCTCGCTCAATGTCGTGCAGAAAGATATTTGCGTATTTCTGCTCCTCTTGCGTTAGGGCAGCAAAAGTCTTGTGAAGTTCTGCCTTTGCTTGCTCAATAGATTCCTCGGAAGAACCTTCCTGTCGAATCAATTTGAGGTACTTATCGAAACGACTGTTCATATAATCGGCATCAATAACCCCTGTGTCAATTTCAGTCAGGTATCCAACAAGATCGTATGGTATATCTATGTCTTGTGATCCGGGATCATCGGGAGAAGCAGCGGAAAGCTCTTTATAACGCTGTGCCAAAATCAAAAATGCGTTCTCATCGAACTCCATTGTAATTTCAATCGAATTACCGCTTTCCTCGTCCTTGAATGAGTAGGTGTGTTTGTCCCACCTAAATCCTTGGATTTTAGCAGCTTCAAGGTATCCGTTGAAATCTCTAAACAGCGAGGCGAACTTAGCTCTTACGGTTCCGTCCGCAGGCAGCTTTTCAAAGTCAGGGATACCAGCATTCTTGAACAAATAGGCAATATCATCAAACACAGCGTTGAGCTTTCCGAGGTTGTAAGACAGTTTTTCAACGAACAGACCTATCGGTCTATCGCCGGAATAGAGCTTAACAGCTTTGCTCACATTCTGCTCCATCGTATGCGGCTTGCGATAATATCTGATGATGCCAAAAGGCTTATCGGGTCCGAAAAGTCTGTTGGTTCTGGAAAATGCCTGAATGATGTTCTCATACTCCAGTATCTTGTCCATATACAGCGTGTTGACCCACTTAGAGTCAAAGCCGGTAAGCATCTGATCCACTACAATCAGGAGGTCGAGCTGCTTCTCAGGCTCTCTTTCGACCCGCTTATATTGCTCTTTGTGGGCAAGGCGTAGAGAAAGGTCTTTTTTGAAGCGAGCGTGTGTAGCAATCGAAAAATCCTGACCAAACATCATATTATAGTCAGTAAGGATTTCGATTAAGCCTTGCTCTTTATAGAAAGCAATCGGCTGCCCTCTGTATTCTTTGTAGTCACCATCTTCATTGCTGATATTGGGGTCAAAAAGGCAACTGATCCTAAGTTTCGGCATTGCAGCCTTCAGCAGTCGATAGTAGTCTATTGCTTCGGGGATACTGCTCGTTGCAAAGATTGCGTGGAATTTCCCGTTGTGACTCAAAGTAAGCCAGTTTTCTTGAATATCCTCAACAACCTTGCTTTGATGCTCCGAGGAAAGGTACTGAGTTTTTGGAAGATAATCTTCAATGCCCTTGACCCACTTTCCGTCATCGCCCAAGAAGCCCGCCATCTTGACGGTGGCGGAGTCCATATACTCATAGAATATTTGTGCCTTTTTGGGATCGCTGATTGCTTCTTCTTCGGTTGCTGCTTTTGCTTTTTCCAAAGCAACCACCTTGCGGACATCCTTATCACGGAAAGTCAGGACTTTATAAGGATCAAATCCAAGCACATTCTTATCCCTGATACCATCAGCAATGCTATATCTATGGAGTTCATTGCCAAAAACATCTGTTTGGGCATTGTTTTTCTTTGCATTCTCCTCAAACACCGGTGTGCCGGTAAAGCCAAAGAAGATGGCATTGGGAAATGTTTCCTTGATGATGGATAGCATATCTCCAAAAGTTGAACGATGAGCCTCGTCAACAATAAAAACAAGCCGTTTGCCGTTGATTATTTCAATGTCGCTTGCATTAAGTCCTCCGTCCTCATCTCGGATATTGCTCATCTTCTGAATAGAGGTAACAATTAGGGTATCTGCCGTTGCGTTGCTTTTCAGCTTAGTCAAAAGGACATATGTGTTCTCTGTTGCCTGCACGGTTTCGTTCTCGTCCGCAAATGCCCGATATTCCTTGAGCGACTGCGTTCCTAACTCAATACGGTCGGTAAGGAAAATAACCTTATCAGCATCATTGGAGTTTGCAATCAACTGAGCCGACTTAAAGCTCGTCATCGTCTTACCTGAGCCGGTGGTATGCCAAATGTAGCCGCCACGCTGCTTACCGCTATCCCACTTCGTTTTAGACACAACATCGGAAATTGCGCTGGCTGCGTAATACTGGTAGCTTCGCATTACCTTCAGAACACCGTCAGCATTGTCGGCAACAGTATAAAAACCAATGAGCTGGTGCGCCATAGGGATGGACAGCAGCGAGGAGGCGATAGCTTTCCAATCGTTGATAGGTTCGTTATTGAAGTCAGCCCAATGGAAATAGTAATCCGTATTGAACTTTCCGTCAGGTCCGGGATTCGCAAAATAACGAGTTTCTTCAGGGTTCATTGCAACAAACACCTGAACGAGCGAGAACAATCCGGTAAAAACGCCCTCATATGAGTATTTCTCAATCTGATTATATGCTTGACTGACGGGGACACCGCTGCGCTTCAGCTCGATATGTATGACAGGCATACCATTGATGAGCAGCATCAAATCGCCACGACGGTCATTTAGCATTTTTGACTTGCTCGGAAAAACTGGTTGCTGTACGATCTGATACCGGCTCTGTCCAGCGGCGATTTCTCTGCGATCATATATTTTCAAGCTGATTTCAGTGCCAAAATGGAGCTTGTCGTCAGGGTTATCACGCTTGATGGACACAGTTTTTCCGTTGATAAAGCCATTGAGTTTTAACGGGGTTCTTAGTTCCGTGATCTGCTCAATAATCTGCTGCATTTCGCCATCCGTAAGAGGATAGTTATTCAAGCGGTCAATTCCACGATTGTTATCATACAGGATCTTTGCCCAATTTCGGATGAGGTCTTGCTCGGTCGGGTTCTTGATAACTTCCTTTTCCCAACCTTTATCCGCCAAGACTTTAATCAGGGCTTCCTCAAAGTCCGCTTCTTTTTGGAATGTCATTCGATTTCCTCCTTCCTGCGATATTGATGTCACACGAACATCTTTTCAAGCATAGATTTCTTGATATTTTGGAGCTTTTCCAACTCACGCTGATGAAGGGTGATAAGGTGGTCGATGGCGGCAAAAAATTGCCCAATAGTCTGTTGCTCGCCGTGCTTCGGCGCAAGCACATCAATATCGTTTATTGCTGTTTTGGATAAACTCGGTACACCAGTTGACTCATCTTTCTTTTTCCAGTCGATGTTTTGAAAAATATCAAAAGCAAAATTCAGGTCAGCTTTTTCTCTTGGAATGGCATAAAACAGCGTATCTACTGTCCAAAATGGGGCTTTAAGGATATACGGTCTATCGATTGTCCCTTTTCTACCAATGCCAATCGCATCCCGATCATACGATAATGCGTCGTTCACGCTAAGCATATATCCACCTGTTCCATAAACAGGTATAGTGCCTTCCGATAGATGTTTATAATCTCTGCCACTGCAAACATCAACAAGTTCCCCGAGCTTACGCTGTTCCCAAGGGTCAGTAAATCCCTTAAAGCGAATTTCGGGGTAACTGCTGCCATTTTGCGGGAACATCTTTTCGAGCATCGACTTTTTCACATTCGTCAACTTTTCAAACTTACGCTGATGAAGGGTGATAAGGTGGTCGAGCTGCTGAAAGAAACCTCCAATAGTCTGTTGTTCTCGCATCGTTGGCGGCATCATCAGCTCCATTACAGCCATTTGCTTTCCTGAAACCTCGACGAAAGTTGATCCAGCCCCAACAAGCTCTCCATATCGTTTTAATTCTCCGGTTCGAGAAAAAATGAAGTAAGAGTCAAGCTCTCCACGATGTGGGACAATGGACTGAAATCCCTGATTAGTGCAGCCTTTTCGGGTTAAAATAGCTGTTTTCCCGATCCCCGCACGAGATGTAAACAGAACTGTACCGGGAGGAAGCATTTTGGCTGAACTATTCTCATAACCCAAGCTGGTTATCTTTTTCTGACTCAAATTTGCATAGATTTGATCCGCAATTTCAGCAGGTGCATACCAATCAATATCACCGTCCCAATAGCTCTGATTTCCTGTACTTGGGGTTCCACCACCCACAATGTCAGCAATATCTCCCAACTTACGCTGTTCCCAAGCGTCTGAGAATCCTTTGAAGCGAATTGCGGGAGCATCTGATTTTTTCGTCATTCTGCACTACCTCCCAGCAATTTCTTCAACTCATTAAGTCCCAGCATATCATACTCATTACCCTCAAGGTCTTCGATCATTCCTGAAAGCGTTGCTTCGGTTTCGCTGATCTGCTGTTCGACCTCGAAGAAAGTTGTAGCATACTTGTTTTGAAGGGCTTGAATTTTGCTCACCAAGCTGTCGATTACGGTATCAGGCAGTTTGTGAATGCTCTCAATGAGAGGAGCAATCCACTTCTTTTCGAGCAAATCCAAAGCCTGCTCATCGCTCAGACTTTCAATCGTATCCTTTGTTTTTGCCTGCAACGCAGCACTCTTTGCCTTGATCTCCGCCTTGATTTCTTTCTCGCTCTTGATCAAAGGCTCAACCTTTTCTAAGAGTGTACGAAGCGCAACGCTTTCAGGAGAACGGTCTTTCTTCAGTTCCTTAATCTTTTTGGATACTTCTTTCGGAACGAAAGCATCGCCTTCCTCGGTGAGAACATCGTTGCAGCTCTCTTTATCCTCCTCTGTCATTTCATCAAGGATAGACTCATACTCAGAAGGGATTTCCGCCAAACGGCTTTCCAAACCGTGAAGCTCGTCCGTTTCTGCGGAGAGCAAAGTCGCCTGTACCAAGTCAAACGGGATAATGTGACCTACCCAGCCTTCTTGCACCTCCTGATCTTTGCCATCCTTTTTCTTGATGACAAGGTTCGGATCGACTTCCTTTGTCGCAGAAAAGCCCTCGGTCTGCAAGACCTCAAGATCAATAGAAATCCCAGTCCAATCGTCGTCAAGGAGTTGGAACGCCGCATATTTGTCGATAAGCGGAATATCCTTCAGACGCTCAAAAATATCAGCGCTCAGAACGGTTTCAGCCTTAGAGATTTCAATGCTTTCCATCCGGTCGATAAGTTCTTCTTTCAGGAACGCCGGGAAAGTAGAAAAGGCGGCATTAAAAGCATCTTCAAATCCGACCACATCGGGGTGGCTCTTGATGGCACTCTTAATGTCATCGACAGACACATTCACATAGGGGATGCCACTCTCTGTAAACAGAGCCTTTTTCAGTGCCGGGAACGCCGTCCAAAATTCGCCCAGCTCTTCAATTTCTGCCGTCGGGATACCGCCAAACATAGACGCATAGACATCCCAATGCTCGGCTGCTTCAGATGAGTCCACATAGCGAGGAATGTTCAGGTTATAATCATTGCTGCGAATTTCTTCACGACTTACAACTCGTGAAAACTTCAGGACGCTTTCACGCTTGATAAAGGTGTCTGCTATGCGTTTAATGTCAGACGCACGGAGCTTGTTATTTTTACCCTCTTTGATAAATCCCTTGGATGCGTCGATGATAAGAACATCGGTGTTCTCACGCTTTTGGCGCAGCACCATAATAATGGTGGGGATCCCTGTCCCGAAGAAGATATTTGCAGGCAGCCCGATAATGGCGTCGATATGGTTATTCTCAATCAAGTTTTTTCTGATTTCACCTTCCTCACCGCCACGGAACAGTACGCCGTGGGGAAGAACAATTGTCATAATGCCGTCCGGTTTGATATGGAACAGGTCGTGAAGTAGGAAAGCATAGTCGGCTTTTCCTTTGGGAGCAAGTCCAAAACGAGCATAACGAGGATCTCCCTCTTTATTAGACGGATCCCAAGCCTGCGAATACGGCGGATTGGACACGACCGCATCCACATAGAGAGGGTTATAGGTATTGACCGGATCATTTTCATCAAAGTACGGCCAATCCTCCTCGAGAGTATCGCCGTTACGAGTGATAATGTTAGCGGGATCAATGCCTCTCATAACCAAATTCATTCGGGTCAGGTTATAAGTGTTCTCTTTCAACTCCTGAGCGTAATACTGAATATTGTTGTCGTCGCTCATATACTTCGCAACGCTTTGACCAATATTGATAAGCAGTGAGCCCGAACCGCTTGTCGGGTCGTAGATTTTGATTTCGCTTTTACCCTTCAAATGACTCGCAACGATCTCGGACATCAGAAGCGATACCTCGTGTGGGGTGTAGAACTCGCCAGCTTTCTTTCCAGCATTTGCTGCAAAGTTACTGATAAGATATTCGTAGATGAAACCGAGAACATCGTAGTCCTGCTTGCCATCCATAGGAATATCTTTTATCAGCGTCAGCAGCCCACTAATTGCTTTCGTTTGTGAACCGGAGCTATCGCCAAGTTTGGAAAGGCCTGTTTGCAGGGTATCAAATACTTTTTCAAATACCCTTTTATGCGAATTAGAAATTAGTCGGCTAAATGCAGAAAGAGCATCACGGACATTTGAAACATCAAAGTCCTTACCCATCGTGAGCCAAGTGGAGAAAAGATCCTTATAGGCAATAAAGTAGCCTATGTTTTTTTGGATCCATTCAACTGTTTCGGCATCTTCCTCCGATACGGTTTTCAGGAGTTCATTATCATAGTCGTTCTCCTTCAAGAACTTAACTTCCTTATCGGAAAGATACTTGTAAAAAATAAAGCCTAGTATGTAATCCTTATATTCATTTGCTTCAATTTTGGAACGCATTTGATTTGCGGAAGCCCATATTTTCTGAGCAAGTTGTTGCTTATTCATTCTGTGACCCCATCCTTTTTCTTTTTCTAAGGGCAACATACTACCCCCTATTATGATACACACAACTAGTGTCCCATAAAACGGACTTACTTTTCGTCAGAAACAAACTCCATAATATCGTCAGTTGTACAATTCAAAGCGGAGCAGATTTTTCCCAACACTTCAGTGCTGACATTTTCATCACGACTAAGCTTATTCATTGCGTATTTTGTGAGCCCTGCAGCTTCCTGCAAATCTCTTTTCTTCATATCTCGATCAAGCAGAATGTGCCAGAGTTTTTTATAGCTTACAGCCATCATAACATTCCTTTCTCTCGGTCCGCGAGTAAGTACTAAAATACATTTTATATTATAGCATATAATCCCGGAATAGCAACTATAAATCCCGAAATATCAAACTTAATTCCTATATTTCACACCTGTGTAAGCTCGACTGTAACCGAATAGCTTGGGAACAGCGTAAGCTTGGTGAAATAGGCTCGGTTTCAATGTGCCGCCGCATTTTCAAGGAACAGACATCAGAAACTGGAGATATACCTTTTTATAAAATTGGAACATTTGGCGCTGATCCTGATGCGTTTATTTCCAGAGAGCTTTTTGAAGAATACAAATCAAAATATCCTTATCCCCAAAAGGGAGATATTTTGATTTCAGCGTCGGGCAGTATCGGCAGAACCGTTGAATTTGCCGGGAATAATGAGTATTTTCAGGATTCAAATATCGTGTGGCTTAACCACGATGAAAGGCTCTCAAATCCATTTTTGAAGTGTTTTTACTCAGTAGTAAAGTGGGCTGGTATTGAGGGTAGCACCATAAAAAGGCTTTATAACGATAACATACTAAACACTGTTATTTGTATGCCATCTGTTCCTGAGCAAAAGCGCATAGGGCTATTCTTTGAAAACCTCGACAACCTTATCACCCTTCATCAACGACAGCCATTTTTGCATTCACCTCCGGATATTTCTCTGATTGTCCAACTGACACCCCCTTTTTATACATTCTCTTGGGAACAGCGTAAGTTCTCAGATATTACTTTTCCCGCTGGCGAAAAGAATAAGGACAACCTTCCATTAGAGAGCTATTCAATTACCAACGAACACGGATTTGTACCACAAGATGAGAAGTTCGAGAATGGAGGGACGATGAGAGAAGCAGATAAAAGAATGTATTATATCGTTTCTCCGAACTCATTTGCTTATAACCCGGCAAGAATAAATGTTGGTTCAATCGGATACCAAAATATCGGGAAAAATGTGATAGTTAGCTCTCTATATGAGGTTTTCAAGACCTCCGAAGATGTTGACGATAGGCTCTTATGGCACTGGTTCAAATCACCTGATTTTCAAAAGTTGATTATGCAGTTGCAAGAGGGTGGCGTTCGTCTGTACTTCTATTACGACAAGCTCTGTATGGGAGAAGTATCTCTTCCTTTGCTTGAGGAACAGCGCAAAATCGGAAAGCTGTTTGATACCCTTGACAACCTTATCACCCTTCATCAGCGACAGACAATTGTATATGCGGTAATTCGCAGTATACGAAAAGTAATTTTAGCCGAAAGACAGTATTTTGCTCCACCGATGGTACGAAAATTCCCCTGATCACTCTCTGCGAATAGTTTGCTATACTGTTCTAAAAGCATTAATGCGATTGTAATGCGAGCATCGGGAAAGGGTGACGTTTTATGGAGAAGAATTGCACCATAATGTCCATTGTTTTTTGAAATATCTCACTAATTTGTTTATGGCATTTTGAAACACATATTTGATTTCGATCGACCAAAAATGCCATCAGCCAAAAAGTATGCCTTTTGGTGCATAGAGGGCCAGCTCTAATGGGGCTGGCCCTCT
>ERZ791884.1175-NODE-1175-length-20269-cov-2.996834_pt1 | contig 20269 bp, 25 predicted proteins | sample MGYA00509941_ERZ791884 | MGnify/ENA primary metagenome ERZ791884 (study PRJEB30046, sample SAMN00792095) | human gut metagenome | study: EMG produced TPA metagenomics assembly of the A metagenome-wide association study of gut microbiota in type 2... | reverse complement strand
GTTTCTTAGCCATTGTTACATTCTCCTCTCATTAGAATCTCGGGATGCCGTCTTTTTTGTACTGTTTCTGCTGTTTATCAATAACCTGTTTGTCCATAGAGCCTTTATAGTTGCCTGCTTTCTTAGCAGCCATACAAGCTCTCATATAGTTTACGCCCTTATGCTCAGACTTTTTCCAGGTTACTCCTGAGTCTTCTAGGTATTTTAAAGCTTTGTCTTTGTCTCCTGCGAGGTATGTGCGATAAAATTCAGCAAATTTAAAGTCTTTAGCTTTACCTTCATCTGTTTTAACTTCTGTTTTGGAAGCTTCTGTAGGCTGCTTTTCTGTTTCTTTAGAAGCTTTATGCTCATTCCGAATAACAGAGTTAAAGTGTTCTACTACCTTTTTGAGGCTAGGCTTATTCTTGTACTCTGTAGGCTGTCCTTTTGTAGGCACAACCTCATACCCCTCGGGAGTTTTAGTCAGGGTAGCATATGGGGATACAATAGAATCTCCATCATGACTCAAAGCAACTTGAGCTGTACTGTAAGAAACTACGTTTCCACCCTTCAAGGTTTCAGTCTTAGCTTTTTTAGCAGTGTCCTCTTTGGGAGTACCCACTACAGCACCTTCATCAACTTTAACGGTATTACCGTCAGAAGTCTTAACAGTCAAAACTCTTTCTGGGTTTTTGTCCCCTTGAGTGCTTAAACCTCTTTCAATACTTACAACAGTCGCATCAAACAATCTCGGATTTACTCCATGACGGTTACCGTTGATTGTAACCTTAGCTCCTACTTTAATTTCAGGCTTATTCTCTTCTGTAGCTTCTTTGGGAGCTTTGCTAGCATGGTTTTCAACCTCTTTGTTTAGATTCAGCTTTTGAAGTTTATCTACAAAGGAATCAAATCCAGATTTCAACTGTTGTTCTTCTTCAGGAGACAAGTCTCCTGCTTTAGCTTTCTTGAAGTTGTCCTGATATTTTTGAGCTTCAGCTCTTAAGCCTTCAAGAACACCTGTAAGTGCTACTTCCTCTTTGGAGCCTTGGAAACCAGGAGTTGTTCTTGTGGAAGCGTCTACAGCCATCTTAGTATCCAGGATTAACTCCATAGCACTCTCTGGTGTAGGCTTTTTACCTAACTTAGCTCTATCAAACAAATAATCAGTAGAGATTTCATGAACTCTCTCTTTAATGGCTGTACCTTCAAAGTAGTTATTGATTTGGTTCTCCTCTTTAATGGAACCATTAGCATTCAAGTCTTTAGCTACATCATTAAAGCTGAATAATAAGGTGTGAAGCTTCTTAGTTTTAGCAGTACTCTTTTTGTCTTTATTGAGATTGAACCTGGCATCTTGGATAGCAGATTTCCATTCTTTAACAATTTTAGCATCCTTGCTCTGCCCTTTGTCTTCCAGGTACTTCTCCATATCTCCAGCAGTCTCCCAGACTATATCCGCTCTATCGTCCAGGGACTTGTTATTAGCATCTTTAAATACTTCGTTTTTTAACTTGTCTACAAAACCTTGAGGACTGTTGGGTGCTTCTACCTTCTTAATCCAGTCTTCAGAAGTATTGCCGCCATCTTTGAGGCTTTTTCCTGATGCTATATTCTTCAATGCGTACTTCATACCTACCAACAAGTTTTCAAGCTTATCTTTATCGCCGTCATTGTTTCTACCTTTTTGGTAAGCAACCCGAGCGTCTTCAAGGGTAGCCTGCCAATTGCTAAACTGTTTGGCTTCTTCCTTGTCGCCGTATTTAGCTAATAGCTTACTTGTATCCCCAGCAGCTTCCCAGGCAGTCATAGCTCTGTCGTTCAAGCTTCTCTTAGACTGAGTGTCTACAGTGTCTGTATAAATTTTCAAGATAGACTTAACCGCATCAGTGTACTTTTCATCTTTAGGCTTACCTTCAGGTTTACCCGCTTGTTCTTCAGAAGGGTACTGGATGGTGAAACGGTCTTCGTTACCTAAACGGTCTGTTACTTTGAACCGTACACCCTGGTCAGTCTCTTTCAGTACAGTCCAGGTTCCCAGTATATGTTTATCTGCTGTCATAGCTTCAGCAATCTTCTTACCGTCTCTAGGCAGCTTCGCAAGCTTTTCTCGAAGGATTTTGATGTCGCCTTGCTTACCTTCAGGGGAATTATGTAAAGAAAAGCTACCAATGCTATATGAAATACCATTACCTGTAGCTGCTGTAAGCTTTGCTGCTCCAACGGTAGCAGGTTTCTTATCATCTTTCTCAACTTCTTTAGGAGCTTTACCTCCAACAACCTTATCGGTACTCTTTACATCAGAAGTTCTCACCCAGTACTTCCTTGTAAATACTTTAGTTTTACCCTGTACTTGGCGCTCCACTTGTACTAATCCCTCTTTTTTAAGGGATTTAACGAGTGCTTCTGGTACATCTTCTGTAGAGTTTAGCGTCAATAAATCAATATCTGAAATAGCCATGACTTTTCTCCTCTCTTACAATTCGTTTGTTATAGTTTACTATACCTTTATGAAAAAGTAAAGTCTTTTTCCAAGAAACTTTGTTATGTTTCAATCCAGATACAAAGTAAGGAGCATATGTGCATATGCTCCTTATCTTCAATTTGTAGTTAATAGCTTATTACAGCTTAAAATACTGATGTAACACTCCCAGAGCAAAGCCTACTACAAAAGCAACTACTACATTAGGATTAGCTTTCAGATAGTCAATACAGAATGTTACTGCGTTAACCAGCTGTCTACCAATGTTCTTTAACTGTTCCATATAATTCACCCCTTAAAACACTACTTCATTCAAGTCCGCTACAGTCTCGTGACCGAAGTCGTCCCATGCTTTGTGTTCGTCAGCATTAGCCAAGTCTGTACGCACCCAAGCCAAATCGCTTTTGCGGTTTGGAGCAAACAGTGCTTGCATATCGTTAGCATTGTCTTTAACAATAAACAAAGCATCCTTACCATATTTCCCATTCCAGCGTAAAAAAGTGTAACCAGTTGTTTTAGCCATGGTTATTCCTCCAGTTATTTAAAATCCAATTTAGATACATCTAATGTTACAGACAAGTTTACTTCACCTTTTACATCAACCCGTACTAACCGTGTACGGACTTCCTCTGGAGTGCTTCCTAACCAGACTAACCCATCCAAGTCGTCTAAAGTTCCAGCAGTCGGTGCGTCATGGTTACCATTAACAATAAACAAGCTCCAACCAGTAGCCTTAACCTCAGCAGGTATGATTAAGCTGAAGGGTAGATAGTAACCGCTTTGTTCCTCTACAGCAGAAGCATTAAATGCGGTAAAACCAGTTACCTTTTTAAGCGTTCCTTGTACCAGTCCCTTTTGCTCGTATACCTGGCTAAAGTCCAGACCTTCTTCAAAGTCTTCTGCTTTCTTACCAAGTAGGTCTCCAGTCGGTACAGAGAAACCAATAAACGGTTTTTCAGGTAAACCTACATTAACTTCAGCAATAATCTCATTGAGCTTGTTAGCTACAATAGTATCCATGTTCATAGCAGGATTTCCCAACTCATAGGGCATAACAGGGTCAATTTTGTACTGTTTAGTCATGTTAAATTCTCCTTTCAGTTCTTAAATCTTATTATAATATAACTCATACTGGGCCAATTACATACCTTACAGCACGCATATCTTTTTTCAAGCCTTTTAGCATGCGTACCTGACAAGGCATCATAATCCCAGGCTCTTCTGTTGTAGCTCCTGAAAGCTCTGGCAACAGTGTTTTTACAGCTACTCCGTAACTTCCATCGTCCTGCCTTGTCCTTATGTTAGCATATAGCTTTAGCTTACCATTTTCAACTACAGTAGTCAACTCTCCATCTATGAGGGTACTAGGTAAACTGTTTATTGTCGGGGTAATCTTGTCCATACCAGTTATCTCAGCTAGGTTAGCTAATGGAACATAGGTTACTCCATTATCATAAGAGACTTCTAAAACAGTACCCTCTGTCTTAAACAAGGGAGTTACCCCCTCTTGTCCCTTCAAGGTATCCATGGCTACAAGGGTCTCCCAGGTTACTCCATTATCATAAGAGACTAACATGTTTCCGTCCTCTACTTTTAACAGAGCAGAAGCACCTTTCAACTCGTCTACTGTTGTAAGCTGGATAAATGTAGCTCCCTTATCGTAGGATACCCACAATGCACCATCCCTAACTTGAAACACTGGGGTCTCCCCTGGCTGTCCAGGTTCTCCCTTTGCTATGCGGTCATCCTCATTAATCTTATCTACAAGTTCATTAATCTTATCAATTAAAGCTTTTCTTGTATGTCCTGCTGCGATTTCTTCATCGTAAAAATCCGCTGGTATTCGGTCTAATGCCATAATAAAAGTCACTCCCTTCTTGGATATAGTAGGTAATATCCATCCAGGAGTGACTTTAGTGTTACCCTATCTTCTTTACTAACATTGTAAGCCTCATACGGTAGATTCTTGGGTCAGATACTTTAGGAAGCTCCTGCCCTGAATCCCTAACTAGCTGCTCTAGTTCTTCTACAGTGTATGATTTAGTGTCTAATTTCTTGATATCAGCTTTCTTAGCTGTTTTAGCAGCCTGCTTTGTTAATTCCTTTGTACGCTTTATCTCAGCAAGCTCTGTAGCCTTTCTCAGCTTCTTCTCCTCACGTGTTTCACCGTCCATAAGCGACTTAAAGCCGATAACAGAATCAGCAAGCTCTATCTGCTCATTCTCACCGTTATCAATAGCCTGGTTAATCGTAGCAGATTTATATGTTAACAAGTTAGCCATATACTCATCCATATCCGCTCCTACTGCGTATGGGTAGTAAACGTGAAGTAGCTCTGTCTGTCCTGTACGGCTTGCCCTATCCTCTACCTGTACAGCTTCGCCAGGAGTCCACGGCATATCGTTCATGATAACAATATGCGCCTTGGTAAGGGTAATACCTACGCCGCCAGCCTTTACATTCAACACGCATACCATAGGCTCCCCATTTTGAAAAGCTTCTATAGCTTCTGCTTTAGCAACGTCTGTCATACCGCCAGTTATCCAGACTACGTTACCCTCAAACGCCCTTTTAAACAGCTCAGCAGATTCCGTAAAGTTGGTAGCTATGATGACCTTTTCTCCGTTCTTTATGAAATCCCTAGTTAAATCAATAGTCTCTCCTGACTTCTGGTTAGCCAGTAACCGCCTTGCCCTTGTAAGCCTTGCTAACTGCTCTGCGCTCTTATTCTTGCGGTTCTGTAGGTACTCCCTAATTATGAATGAGTATTCAGTTAAATCTACATTTACAGGAATAGCATGCCGCTGTTTCTTCAAATCAGGTAATACATCTTTCTTCAGATGCCGTACCATGTAAGGGTTCAACTCCTGAAACAATTCCTCATCGTTAGAGTTCCCATCAAAGTTCCAGCCAAAGCTATCCTGATAACCGTCACAATAGCGTTTTCCATAATCATACCAGGCTGTTCTACCCCTAGTTAAAGGGTGGCGTACTGCCCTGAGAATGTTGTATAGGTTCTTGTTACGGCTAGTCTTTGGAGTTCCTGTTGTAGGGATTACATAATGAGCGGTAGCACAAAGCCTCAAGGCTGCCTGCGCTCTCTGGCTATCTGGCTGTCCAGAAGAGCTAATTGCCTGTAATGCGTGAGCTTCATCAATAATAACTACATCAAACGGTTTACTCTCCAGCTCTTTCAGATGAGACTTGAGGCTGCTGTAGCCTATGATAGTATACTCTCTGTCTTCAAACGTATCCGAGTTGTATAACACCTGTACATCTGCGTTAGGCTCTACATTTAACAATTCGGACTTCCATACAAGACGTAGAGATTCAGGACAAATAACAAGTTTACGCCCTTCTACAGAGGTCATTACTGCTACGCCTTCATATGTCTTACCGCAACCCATCTCGTTACCGTTTATCAAGCATTTCTTCTCCAGGAACTGTTTTATATCATCTACCTGGTAAGCGTATGGCTGGAAAAACTTATTCTGCTTACCGTTCCATTCATATGTCTTTTCCCAGCTTTCTACTAATGCCTTCCAAGGCTCCAATGCTTTCATGTTTATCTCAATACCAGAGAGGGTAAACAGTTTATACAGTGTAGCAGCATCCTCAATGTATACATTCCAGGCTTTCTCATACCCATTCCAAAAAGCATGCTCCAACTTACCAACTATCTCAACGCTCTCTTTAGAATAGTGCGTAAATCCTACATTGAGTACATCAGGCTGCTTAGTTGAACGAGCAACTACCATACGCAGGTTCTTTACAGGTACACAAGCAGCTTTCTTATCAATAGCCTTTACCATTAAATCTAAAAACTCAATAGGCAGCTCCTCGCCATTCTCCAGTAGTGTCTTTAGTAACATAACCTGCTTTACATTAAAGCCGTTTTCTATAAATACAGGTAACAGCTGAGGAAGGGTAGCCCACTTGATAGTAAACTCCCAGATTGTAGACTTTTTCCATTGATACTCCTGTCGGTTCAATGTACGGATAAAGTCAGATACCTTTTGATTCCAGCTCCAGGACAATGTTACAGTAGTCTTCTCAAACCGTATAATGTTAACCAACATTGCTTTTTCTTCAAGCTTTGCTACCCGATTCTGTAACTCAGCTATCTCCTCTGCGGTTGCAATCTCGGGTAGCTGAGTGTTCTTATATTTCAACAGCGTCTTTACTAACTTGTATTCTTCAGAGGGAGTGAGCTCAGCATCGCTTATAGATACATACCAACCAAAATCGTAGTCATATTTAGCATATCCCAGGGTATCAACCTGACTAGGTTCTCCCCTATGAAGCATAGCCTGGTTAATTTCCTTTAAGCGTTTTACTTTCATGTTACTTTCCTCCATAGCCTATTGTTACTCTTAAACAGAGTATACTATGTTTTGGAGAGAAAGTAAAGGGATTTTTACTAAAAAGGACAATGTTTCTTGAGTTCTTCTTCATTTTCATAATCCATTAAGCTTTTATTGTCAGTATAGTCCTTGACGATTTCCAGTAACTGATGTATGTTAAACCCGGGTCCAAAAGACGTACACATAGCCTCAAGACGCCTTAGTGTTAACCTTGCTTGGTAGCCGCATTTAAGCTGATGCCTTACTCTCTGTACGGTTGAGGATATTTGCCCTGGACAAACTCCCTCTTTGGTAGCCCTCTCTACATAACTTTGAAGAAACTCGTCAATAAACTCTTTATCTAAATCATCAGTTTTCACGCTTCTTTCCCCTTCCTGTATGTTTGTTATGATTCTTTTCGCACATAGAACAGCAGTACTTCACCCGCTTATCTTTCTTCTGCCATACCTCTACAAGCTTTGAACAGTGCGCACAGTAAAACCTACGAAGTACTGGAAGCCCTAGTTCTCCCTTGTCTAAAGGCGATTCTGTTGGTCTTACCTTGTAATAAATCTTTCTATAGTCCCTCATATACTGCCGTCTTTTCTCACTAACCATAACTTATTCCGTCCCCTTTACATAGCCTTGTAATACATCAGTAAGCCAAGCAGGTCTAATATCAGTCTCCAGCTTAATGTGCTGGTTACGCTGCTCTGCTATCCGCTTGTTAAACACATTCCAACACTCCTCAGATACACAACCGCTCGTATACAACATATATAACGACATCACCTGCTGTGGAGTAGGTAGCCTGAAACCAATAATAGCATAGTCATACCATATAAGCACTTTCTTAAAATCAGAAGCAATACCCTCAATAGAGTAGTCTACAACAGGAGTTTTTAACTCATACAGTACCTTAGTTGTAGCATTCCCGAATACTGCTAGGTTATGAGAGGGAATAGCATATGCTATCCTTCCTTTTTCATCTATGAGTGCTTCGCAGTAGTTTACATGCTTATGATTGAGTACAAATTCTACAGGAGACATATAATGAGGCTTTGGGAAGTTTGGTTCTTTGTAACGTTTTATGAACGCTAATGCTTTTGGTACAGTGAGCTTCTGTTGTTTCTCTTTCTTATTGTTCTGTAAAAATTCTCCTAAACCAGACAATGTCTCTGCTAATCCGCAATTTCCCATAAAAACGCATCTCCTAAAATACAGTTTTTCAAATATTCACGCATATTCTTCCAAATTTCCTCATTTTGTACAAAATACCTCAAATTTTGAGTATATATGCACTTTGATATGCTTTGATTTACTCCAATTTACTAGCTTTTACGCAAATCCCAGAAAATCGTTCTGGCTAGAGTACAGAAGTATGTACGAATCTTCCAAATTTCCTCATATTGGAGCATTTTTACAAGAAATTGAACGATTTTAATGCTTATAGCAATTTCTAATTCCTTTGATTTGCTCCATTTTGCTTTGATTTTCAATCTTTAGGTTTCTTGGGATTTTTCATCTGGGAGTATTTCAAGTTTAGGTTGTTAAGTCTGAACCTTTCTACATTTAGGTTCTGGACGATTCCCAACAAGTCCTCAGGAGCTACCTCTATGGTAGGCTGCTTATCCCTTATTGCCTTTTTACAACATAGTACAATATTTTCCAGCTCTTTTTTAGTAAACTTTTTCATGTTTATCACCTCAGTCTTCTTCCGCTTCTGTAATCTTTTTCATCTCCTGGCTACTGAATACCTCATACTTCAACTCTCTAATGAGCTTTATCAAATGTTCTTTGTCCCTACAATTGCGACATTTTTCAGAGTAAGACTGGAGTATCCCTGCTACGTTAAACTTATTCACGTTTATCACCTCATAACTATAAAAGCTCCTGGGACAATTCCCAGGAGCTTTCTTTACCCTATCCAATATACGTTTGTAGTAGTCGTGTTTAGCTGGAAGATAATTTCATTCATAATCTTCTTAGCTTCTTCTATGGTCTTATTCTTCAACTCTACATCAAGTATCTCTCCATTACCCGCTAAAATAAAGCGAATTACAACTTTCTTTTCTTCAGGGTTGTATACAGTTATCTGTAGGCTTACTACGTTGTCCAGGTTTATTAAACTGTTTGTGTTACCGTCCGCTACCCACATAATGGATACCTCATTTCTTGTTTAGTTTTTAATACGCAGGCATAAAATAGCAGCTTACTCCATAAACAATCAGACAGAATTATATATGAAGGAGATGGAGACAAATTTATGTATGAGGAGGTCATAACATAAGAATCGTTAGCAAAACGAGGTGGGATATGAGAAGAAAAGGGAGTAAGCTGCTATGCTACACCTGCGTATCTTTGTTTTAAGCGGTTTTATTTAACCCATATGGGTACTTTTATGTCTGGATTACTTATTTTTGTTATACTCGTCAATAACGTAGTATGAGAACGGTGACTTTGGAAAGACTTCTTCTCCATTAAATTTAAATATCTTCCCCGATTGTCCCAGTGCTTTACTCAGCTTCATGTCTAATGTTCCGCCATACCTCAATCCAGACACTGTATCCTCTGCAACTAGGTGCTTACATACGCAGCAAGGGAACTGGTTAGGAGCATCAGCGGCATAGATACAATCTACACAAGTTTCACGGCTTCCATGTTTACTCTTGTGAACAAACCCTGGAGTTTCATACTGGAAAGTCTGCTCACCAAAGGCAAAGTTCAATACACTACACCAGTCTCCATCAGAGACACGTTTACAATTGTCCTCGTCTGTACAGTACTTACAAAACTTAAACGCAATGTCGTCTAATGTAGACACCATCTTATGCTTCATATACTCAGAACTTAGCTGAGACCTGATTGAACGTGATGAAGTTTCAACGTTACGCTTTGTTACTACAGGGAACATAGCTACCTGTTCGGCAGCGGTATCTGTCGGATAGTCCCAGTTACGCAATACCCGCTCTATTCCCCAGGTGTACTGAAACAAGGTAGAATTACGCATAATATGGAAATTCTTTGAATCTTTCTTGTAGTTGAGATATGGAAGCGGGGGGACTTTACAAGTATCGTCTACAAATGGGAAGGTTTTAAGCTCTGAGAGTTCAATAGCTCCTGTAGCTCTGAGCTTCTTAATACAATCGCAATCGTTAAATGTTGGGAACTCCTCTAGCTTCATGTACTCATTCAATACCGTCTTGGTTCTATACTCTTCCAGACAGCCTTTACAAGTATCAGAATCTATGCTCTCATGTCTGTATTTACAAGTAGTACATGTACAAGCTTTCTCTTCAGGAGTATACAAATTCATCTCATCTAACAAACCTGTACATGAAGTTACAGAACAAAGCCTACAAATAAAGCTGTTATTTCCGTATATGTTCTGGTATTTACATCCTAGACAAGGGTCATCCTCTGAATTCCCTGTTTTTATGTTCTCCCTGTTATATGCGATTACCTTAATTGGGTAAACCCCTGTCTCTGAACCGAGGTACTTAACAAGACTGCTATTACGTTCAATCTCATGAAATTCTCCCTGGTACTCCATGTTCAAATCAAACTGGTCTTCAAAAGCTTCTTTACATAAAGTTATAGCATACTGTAAATCGCTCCAAGGAATGAGGTCAATAACTATGTCATGAGAAGCATAGTCATTACCCATAATCTTCAATAGCTCTGTAAATAGAAACTCCTGTATCTTACCTGCTGAGATAATCTTACCAGTTAGGTTTACAAACTCAAGCTTAAAGCTCTTTCTTAAAGTCTCCATACCCTTTGATGGAGTAGGCTTTATGCTATCTCCTGACAGCGTTACAGCAGTTTCTTGGAGCTTAAACTTTTCCTGAGGCTCAATCTCTTTAGGCAGGTACTGCTCCATCTCGTCCTCGTTAGAGATACAATTGTAGATAAAGTTTGGAGCAGAATGCTGAATAATTGTTATCAGCTGCTTAATGTAGCGGTGAGGATGATTATACCTTCCGAGGTATACAGTACTACACTCTTCATTCTTCCCATCGAGGATAACTATAAGGTTCCACAAATCGCTATTTGTAACTTTCTGAACCTTGAATTTCAAAATTCGGTCTGAACTAAAGGTGTAACTTTTTTCTGTGTTTTGATTACATATGATATACATGCTTTGACTCTCCTTTCTCATACGTCTTATTAAAGAAAATTTACACCTTCCCATAAAAATAATAGGCTCGTACAAAGCGTACAAGCCTATTCCATAATTACTATTCAGTTACATTTTATGGAAAATTTCCCATAGATTTTTCAAAACAAGCTTTTTAGTCACTGATTTTTCGTATGAGGTTTGAGCCTGTCCCGCTCTTGGTACTCCTACCGCATTTACAATTAGTCAATTCATTGATTTTGCATATATGCGGGTCATGGATTTTAAGTGGTTACTTTTCTGTATGGATTTTCATAACTCCACTTCCCAAGAACTCCTGTAGCTCAAGCCTACACATACATTATACAACCCTCTACTATACATTAGCTCCAAACTACGTTGTACTCATGTTACCTACTCCTGGGAAGTTAAAGTCATCCATGCTATGGCTGGCGCATCATTGGCTCATCTTCTTACCCTGTTGGATAAATTTCCTTAAGTCGTCCACCTCTGCTTGGAGCTTTTTGTTATTTTCCTCCAGTACATACCTCTCATACTCCATACGAAGCAACAAAGCATCCTTGTCTCTCTTGTACTCTCTTAGATACTTTAGCTCTCTATTCCTAGCCAACATAGCATCCTTATTCTCATAGTTCAATGCCTTTACTGCTTCTCTGTACATGCTCCTGATTAACGAACCATACAGTGTACGCTTAAACGCTGCTAGTACCTTCTGGCGTTTAGCTCTCTTTATACATACAAGCTTCTTACCTCTTAGTACATACGCTCCAACTTCATCAGGTATCTCTGATTTCACTTTCTCATATATGTCTTCAGGCATAACAAAGTAGTTTAGGTTACCAACAAATGTAGTCTTGTTACGGCTATGGAAATCTGAGACAGTAACCTTTATCTCATAACAATAAAAACAATCGCTCGTTGTGTATACCAGGAAGTCTACCCGCTCACTACCGTACCAGCCAATTGTAACTTCATCGCAACCAAATGCTTTCCTGGGCTCTGTAAACTTCTCCCAACAGAGCTTCTCCAGCTTCTTAGTCAATTCGCACTTAGACATTTAATGACCTCTCTGTTTGTTCTTTAACTTCTGTACTCCAAACTTATACAAGGTAGGGTTGTTAGTCATAGCTTTCTGTTTCCTGATATTAAGATTCAACTCATCCAAGCTTTTTCTATATGTTTGATAACCTTCACAGCTACCATGGCAGCCTACAGACCTTTCTTTACAATCTATACAAGGGCTCAACAACTTACCCTCGTTCTTGTTAAATGGCGTATCAGCTCGCATATACACTTCGCTCCTCTATGTCGTATTACTCCCCCTGTTTAAAGCTTTAAACTTTTAAACATTACAGGAATTCACAAGTAAATCCACGGTTCAGTGCTATGTTGTAGTTTGTTAGCTTGTCAATACCTATAGCAGCATACGTCAATGCGCACTGTAAATGGTCTGGACCAATGCGCACTGCTCTCTGAAACACTCTCCCATCGTCCTCTTCATCCAGGATACGAGTGTTATTCAAATGCTTAGCCAGTATCTCAACCTTCTCTCCCCAAGGGAAACATCCAAACAAGTTATTCTTAACAGCATGTAGTGTCCTCTGTACCTTTACTGTCTTATCTACGCTTACCTCTCTGGTCTTTTCATTCCAGGTATCAATAAACCTTACACGGCTCCTGCTATCCTTTGAGGTAGTCCAATTGCAGGAGTAGAATGCCTGGGGATACTGAGTGTACAAGTAACTGTTCTTATCACTACCATACCCGCTATCTGCTATGATTAGGTTTGGTTGGTAAGGTCTCAATATAGCAGCAAACATACTAGCATCTCTCAATGGCTGGAACTTATCTTCCTCTTGCCAATAGATAGCTATGATGTCTACAGCACCTGAAGACTTAATCCCCAACAATATCATCCAGCTAGGGTTGCCCCAGTCGATGCCTGCGACTATCCCAGCATACCTACCATCCCTTGCCAGTATCTCGTGCGGTATCCTACAACACCGCTTTACATCCTCTTCATTTACAATCAAGCCTTCATTAGCATAGGCTTCTCCAAGCACGTAGTTGTAGAACAGCTGCTTGGATGTATAGTTAAATTTACGCCTCATAATATCATCGGCACTTATCCAGGTAGCATCCAGCTGACTTATCTGATAGGCTCTTGTTTCCTTTATGGAAGGATATGTAGCAACCCATTCGCCCTCGTTCCAGCGGTTCATCTCTTTATGGCACTTCTTACATGCTATAATGAATGTACCGTCCTCAATCTCCTGTGTAGCCTGGTTAACTCCCTTTGGTTTTAACTGGATAATGTTATCTTCAGCGGTTAAAAACTGCTTATACCCGCAATGGGGGCATGTATGGATATAACGCATCTGGTCTGACTTCTGGTAAATAGCATCTATTCCCCATGAAGGTGTTGTAGGCGTGCTCCAACGGCGTATGTAACCATACTGGGATGACTTCAAACCTTCCTGAAAGGCGAACTCTACACCAGAGCGCATTCTGTCGTATTCATCAAAATATGCCGTATACTCCAATTATTTGCCCCGCAGGGCTAGGCAGAGTCCACGTCTACGCCTTCACCGATTCGTCCACTACTACCAGAACGCATAAACAAGTAGCTATCCATTATCTTCTTTGTCTGCATATTGTTTACCTGGTTACTCAACATAGCTGCTAGATATGGACTATCCTGAAAGACAGGTGCTACACGGGATACAGAAAAGTCGTTCATCTGGCTATATGTAGGGAATGTATACATAGCCTTAGTCTGCGGATGAGTAATCAGGAAATGGATTACCTCTGTTATAGACAATTCGGATAAACCTAACTGTCTGGACTTCTTTACAGCCTTATTCGGGTGTTGGTCATCCAGTATTGCTCTTTGCCAAGGTCTATTCCTAAATGGGCTGGTGCTGGATGTAAACGTGAGCGGTCTGTTCCTTATTGTCTTAAACTTCAAAGCCCATAAACTAGGGAACTTCTTTACAAGTATATCCTCAAGTACAGTGTACTTACTAGCACCTACTGCTTCTAAATCCAGGCTTGATAAACTCTCCCATATAGCATTCATGCTCTCCTGGGAGACCTGGGAATCTGTTTGTAACAAGTTAGTTTTCATTTCTTTCACTCCATTATTTCAATCTTATTGTCTGTATAGTTGTACTCTACATCACCTACATAAAACCCTCGATTGTCCCCAGAAGCTACAACCAAAGCATCGTCTGGTATATCTTCATCGTTCAGGAACTCCAACAGCTCCCTCTTAGTTAGTACATGGCTAAACCCATTCTGTTCCATTGCTTATCACTCCTCTGTTATTATTAAAGAAACTAGACAGATAGCCATAGCCGTCTGTCTAGTTTGTAATATTGTTACGCCTTAAGTACCTTCACCAGCTCCTGAATGAGAACATTAGACCTAGAACCCAGGTACTCCCAGTACAAGGGCGACACAACCGCATCTGAAGTCTCTACTTCATTTCGCTTTGTTAACAACTCTATTAAGTTACACAACAAGTAATTCAATTCAACTCCATACTCAGACTGCCATAAGCTGTTAACTACATTACTTTTAAATGTAGTTAATACCTGTAACAAGTCTACCCTAGGACAACCACCTTCACCATTAAGGAATGAAGATATATTTGTTAACTCCAAGGTTACCTCTACATACAAAGGTATATCTGGTTCACTATCCTGACACTTAGTAACAAGAAACCAATAAAGCCCCATAAAATGTAACATCTCTGCAGCGTCATAACCTGTTAACCTCAGGTTGTAGAACTCACCAACAGCATCGTCTGTAGGAGCGTATAGATTCATCTCAAACAACTCCTGTCCGCATACAGTAACTGTACCAGTCTCCATAAGTAGGGAATCCTGTATGAAATCCTTAATACTCCTATCCTTCAAAATCTGTTTATACTCTGGGAATAACAACCTAGTCAATACTGTTCTGATGTCTATTTTAACAGTTAACTCAGAGTCAATAATGTCTATGAGCTTTAGCTCTGTATACTTATTCATACCTGTACCTCAACCTTCTTTACTCTAGGAATAACAACCTTGTCCAATTTACACATTCTCATAACATCGCTTCCCATAAGAAAACCCAATGCGTCATCCTTCAATTCCTCATTTCCTGCTACTGTCCTTTCAGCTGTAGGCGCCATACGCTTCAACAAGCTAGTCATTTTAAACAACTCGCAAGCAACTGACATACCTACTATACGCATGCCTGTCTTATAGCTTCCCAATATGTTTTCTTCCAGCTGCTTCTGGAACTCTACCAACACTACATTCTCATCAACCTCCAGAAGTAACTCTGGACCATCTAATCCCATAAAATCGCAACTTACTGGAACTTCCACTGTTGTAGGTACAAAAGAGTATCTTGTACCTACCAAGAACTTAGCCAATGCGTATGCGTACAGATGCTTAAGCCCAAGAACTCCTGTAATCCTTCTAGCCTTACCATTGTTCCGTATTACACAACAAGGCTCAAAAGTCTTGGTTTCTCCAACTTCTTTTACATACAAATCATAAGACATCTCTACATCCTTACTCAGATACTCTACAAGATTGTTCCCCATATGAGGCTGAAGAGAGGCTATAAGTACATCAGCTACAAAAACCTTAGCAATTACCTTAGCGCGCTCAGCCATACTCTTAGTTATAGTTACCATAGCTTACTCCTCTAGGGTGGGGGACTGGCTTTTATAAAACTGTACTACCTTAGATGTCGCATACAGCTCTTTACCAGTCTCAACCTCTTTTTTATATTCTTTTTCTCCATACTCACCAAAATTTACTAATGCTCTATAGTCATAAATCAACTCTGCTGTACGCTCTATGATGTCTAAATAGTCCTGAGCTAACCTTTTGCTTTCCTCATCTGCATCTCTCCATGCTACGCTTCCATAAACTATAGTAAAAACAGCTTCCCAGTATACGTCCAGTATACTTTCCAGCTTATCTTCTATCTCCAGCTTATTGGTTACATTCTGTATGTCGTCCCAATTACGTTCGCATACCTTAGTATCAATACGCATAGGTGCTGTAGTAGGTAGCGTGTTGGCTAACTCTTCTGGAATCAACCCTCTTAAGCTACCTGTTAGAGCTAACATAATAACGTCCAGGAAAGCAATAATCTCAGAAGGATAATCCCAAAGCGTTAACATAAGCTTTCTGCCTTGTAAGTACAAGTTTGCTTCATTCTTCTCCATATCCCATTTGAGCTGATACTTTTTGTCTTCTCCATAAGCACCCTTTACCAAGTCCTGAACCTCATAAGCTCTACCCATAACCTTACCCAAAGTGTACTTTACATCTACTTCCAGCTGCAACCGCACTATCTGGTTATTGGCTGGGGCATACACTGGATGTAACTTTAACATGTCAGTTTTCTTCATACTATTCACTCCTCTCTAGGTATGATAACAACCCTTATTGGTTTAATCTATTAAAGACCTTTATACTCTTCCCAATACCCTTTATACGCTACCTGCGGGGGTGAGACTTTTATAAAACTGTACTACCCGATTCTGTAAGTATGCTTGCCTAGCCTTACTCAACTGTACACTATCTTCATTTAAATCCTTTGACCTACCAATAGCACTCTTGGCAGCTGTAATAACGCTCAAATAATCATTTACAAGTTTAAACTCCTGTAAAGTAGCATTGCTCCATATGCTGCTCCTATCATGGCCAAAAACCGCCTTATAAACAGAATTATAATAAGCATCCAGTAACTTTCCCAGCTGACTCTCTAGGCGTACCTTAGAGGTTGCTATTGTATAACCTTCTACACTGTATGTACCCTCGCTTACATCCTTTACCATCTCTAAAAACACTCTCTGGGGAATAGTCCTGGCTAGGTCTACTCCCAACAAGGCTTCTAATCCGTTATCCATCAAAGCCAACAATACTACATCCAGGTATGCGAATACCTCATGACCTCTACCTGAAGTATACTCTGCTACATATGGTTTCGGATTGAGTGGCTCTATATAAACTGCCTCTGTACGCCTTTCCTCATAATTCCAGACTATGCTTCCAGGCTTATTCTCACTGTATACATTCCTGCGAAACAAATCATACATAAGGTTGAGTAAAGTTGCTTTCACATCTACATCCATCTGTACTCTTACCTTACCTACAACCTTCAAACAAGTATCATATTCTATGTACAATATAGCATCACTCATATTCTCTACTCCTTTATACCATCAAGTACGCTATCTGCTAATTTCAAATCTTCTAAACTCCAACCGTTTTCTTCTACAAAGTTTGTCAAATTCTCACTGAGCTTCTCCTGTTTAGACTTCTTCCGCTTCTGCTGCCTATCCCATTCTAACAAATGCGTATACAAGGTTAACATCCTACAGAACACCCTTGCGTTATTCGAACAAGAACGGGTTGTTACATAACTGCCCTTTGTCTCCTGCTCTTTCCAGTCTTCCATAATCGGTATGGGATAATGCGCACTTATATGCTTGATGTACTCTTCTGGATTACTAACCAAGGATCTCCCTGGTTCCTTCATCTTGAAACCTTCCACAGTGGTACCCACAATGGTACTCTGAATTACAACTGGCTGAACTACATTAGTCTCCCATGCGCCAGTATTCTCATATCCAGAGCGATACTCATAGAAGGTTACAGGAAACAACTGAGCTAATGCTAGTCTTACCAGCTTCTTCAAGTTTACACTAGTCCTTCTTACATATGGAGTAGGATATGTAACATACAACGGTTGATTCCAATCGTTAGTCTTAGTAAACTCTGCTAAACTCTGGGAAACATTAATGAGATACAACAAGGTGTAAGCTTTCTCGCTACTGTAAGGAAGCTTTTTCCAAACTCCATTCTTATTCTTACCGATTACAGTCTTCATAAACTCATCACGGATTACCCCGAATGTCTGAAACTTCAACACTTCTCCATAATTCTGAGCTATGGCACTACTAATAGCAACCCTCAAGTCTACCAGGATGCTATCTACATTCAAGAACTGGGACTTCATTACATTATCAAAATAGATTTTCATTACACGTTCCTCCAAACTATTCTTGTTTTAACTGTTCTTCGCAAGCTCTTACTATGCTAATCAAATTGATAAGGTTCAACACTATACTGAACTTGTACCACCTAACCTCATCGCCCTTCTTAGCTACCTCTCCAATCTTATACACAACCTTGTCTTCGCTGGACTTATGCTTGTCTTCCTTCCAGGTTCTAGAAATTACCATATCACTATGCTTAACCAATGTACTGCGACTGATTTCCCCAAAGTACTGTATGTCTGAAGGGTAAGTTACTGCGTATACCTTATTAAAGTGCTTGTATGGGCTATACAACGGCGTACCAAACATTATCTTCTCCAAAGCTTCCAATGTACTACTTGTAAACTCTGTTGGGAAATCCTTGTTCAAGAACTGATATACATACATAGGGCTGTCCAACTTAACCTGTAAGGTGAATGTCCAGCTATATGGTACATTCTCTGGGAACCTTGTTGGATTCTTAATTACCATAGTGTTCTTGTAGGATTTGTACGAAAATACTGCATATATCAAGGATTCTAAATGAAGCTTCATGTCTGAGAACAACTGGGAATTCCTGGGATACTTAGCTGCTACGCTGGGGAGTGTAGCCTGGAGTATTGATAAGTAGTCCAATACATCCAACTCTACCTCAATACTCTTAAGCTTAGCCGAATATGGGAATTCGGAAACTAACTTATTCACAACTCATCTTCCTCTCTCTGTCTTATAAAGCGGGCTTCTAACCCCCCACTCCTTGAATTTATAAAATTGTACCTTTGCTCCCAATAGTGAACTTCCTCAGCATCCATATCTAACATACTTACATTGTCTACATAAAGAACTTTAAACGCTTTAACCACTGCCTGTATGAGAGCTATAAACTGCTTTACATCGTCTTCATCCAAGTTAGGTATCAACTCTAGCTTCTTATGCATATGAAACGCATTGATAACCTGTCTTAAATAGCCTGTTAGCAATTCTTCCAAGGAAGTAGCCAAGCGGTTATTCTCCACCCAGCTCTCATACTCCTCGTCCATAAGGATAACTACAACCTGAGACGGTACGAACTCCCTGAGGCTCTTAGCTCCTATATGCCCTACTACCACCTGTCTAATTAAAAACAGGTACTGGAAATACACTGCTTCCACCATCGTCATATACTTAGTACACTTATACACATCTGGAGTTTCTACCTTCAACTTAGCCTTTACTTCAATTGGGAGCATGTGCTTACCTAACTCTGCTGAACTACACCTTGTTGTAATCCACTCTTTGCTTCCATTAGCTGAGGCATCTACCAACTCCCAGCTCTTAATACCTACGTTACAACTATCCAACATCTCGTCAATAAGGTCTACAACATCATACCCTACAAGCGCATAAGTCCCTTTATCCTCTATCATTCTGGTTATAGGTTTTGTTACAAGCATGTTATTAGTTACCATGGTATATCTCCTCTCTACGCTTCTTCCAAGCCTCATACAAAGCATTATCCTCTAAATAATCAACCATACTAAACATTGTTTCTCTATTAGCAATAGGCTCGTCTGTACGAATAGCTATGTTACCGAAACAATCCAAGACCTTAACTACATCCTGCTGGAACCCTGGCTGGGAAACCTCTTTAAACCAACCCTGAGTAGTACACTCTTCCATCCAGATATGATACTTAGTAAGCAACCTGTATGCCAATGTGCATAATGATATGTCTTCCATAACGTCATACCCGCTAACACTCAACATAGAACCTGCCTTAAAACCAGGCTTGTTATTTCTATCTACAAAATAGGCGTATCCCAAAACATTAGAGAGGTTCTTCTGGGCTACCTTACCTGATTTACTCTCCCAATGCGCTTCAAATACGCTATAGGTATAAAACAGATACAACATCTCTAGGAAAGCTATTGTCCATACCTTATAACCATAGGTACAAGTGAACTCTTCTTCAACAACCTTATTGTTAAGAACTGCGATTGTTAACCTGGAATCTTCAGGAGTTTCCATATTCAACTTCCAATCAAATCTGAAGTCTGCGTTCCTTGGGAGTGTGTATGGTTTCTGCTTGAGTACCTCTATTATCTTCTGTTTCAGGAAGAACTCAAGCACCCTAGGGATGCTCAAGTTCACCTGTACGCTTACGGAATCTACCATCTTGTCTATTACCTTATACTTTTTCATCATTTCACCGCCTGTACTAATGTTCTCACGTGCAACCTCTGGATGTTAAACCCGCCTGCTACAATTGTCTTTACTCTGGCAACTCCATTTTCCCC